>Ga0255049_10000010_pt1 | contig 112794 bp, 108 predicted proteins | sample JV7_2_3_MG_FD_183615 | JGI IMG/M metagenome (GOLD analysis project Ga0255049, IMG submission 183615) | Seawater microbial communities from Jervis Inlet, British Columbia, Canada - JV7_2_3 | ecosystem: Environmental > Aquatic > Marine > Inlet | place: Canada: British Columbia | collected... | reverse complement strand
GGTCGACGCATCATTCTCTTCAACGATTCCGCTGACGGCACGCTTGTCGGTGCGCAGAATTCGTCCGTAGCCGTGTGGATTGTCGACGAACGCGGTCAACATCACGACCTCGTCGCCATTGCCGTGGCTCAACAGCGTTCTCAAGCTATCGGCTTTTACGAGCGGCACGTCCCCATAAAGAACCAGTACCTGATGATCGTCAGGAATTGACGGGAGTGCCTGAGCGAGCGCGTGACCCGTGCCGAGCTGCTCGAGCTGGTGACTCCAGGTTAGATTGATATCGGCGAATGCGTCCCGGACCGCGTCTCCGCCGTGCCCATAGACGATATTGATCGCTTCCGGCTGTAACTGTTGGGCCGTATCCAGTACATGCGCCAGCAGCGCGCGACCGGCCAACGGCTGCAACACCTTCGGCAGGTCCGAATTCATTCGCTTGCCGTGGCCGGCGGCCAGGATTACAACCGTCAGAGCCATAGTTACCCCATGTCGAGAAAGGATACGGACCGATGATAGCGCGGTAGCGCTGTAAAGACGTGCCGATGGCGTCGGGAGTTTGACCGTGTCCCACCGCCGCTAACGACGATGTCGGCCGAAAAACGTCTCAGCGACGCTTGCCCTTGAGCTTCTGGGCCGCCCGGTAACGGGCCTCCGCCTCGACCATCTCAGCCTGAGCCTGGGCGAGATCGATCTCGCCATGCCGGCCTTCCAGGACTTCCTTGGCACGCTCGCGGGCCGCCAGCGCCGCGTCTTCATCGAGCTGATCGGCGTGTAACGCGCTGTCGGCAAGCACTGTGACGAGGTGAGGCTGTATCTCCAGAACGCCACCGGTGACATAGAAAAGCTTCTCTTCGCCGTCAGCCGTCTGAACTCGCACTTCGCCGGGCTTCAGATCGGTCAACAGCGGAGCATGCCTGGGGGCGATACCAATCTCGCCCATTTTAGCGGGGGCGAAGACCATCGCCGCCTCGCCGGTGAAGATCTCACCTTCGGCGCTGACAATATCGATATGGATGCTGGCCACGATTCGTTTTCCTACTGCAGGCTCTTACCCTGCTCTTCGGCTTCCTCGATGGAGCCGACCATGTAAAAAGCCTGCTCGGGCAAGTGGTCGTACTCGCCTTCGACTATGGCTTTAAAACCCTTGATCGTGTCGCTCAAGGAGACGTATTTGCCCGGAGTGCCCGTGAACGTCTCGGCAACAGCGAATGGCTGCGATAGAAAACGTTGGATCTTGCGCGCGCGCTGGACGATCTGTTTGTCTTCCTCGGATAGCTCGTCCATACCGAGAATGGCAATGATGTCCTGCAATTCTTTGTAGCGCTGCAGCACGGCTTGCACCGCGCGTGCGGTATCGTAATGATCCTGGCCGATCACATTCGGGTCCAATAAGCGGCTTGTGGAATCCAGCGGATCCACAGCCGGGTAGATTCCTAGCTCTGCGATCTGCCTGGATAAAACGAGTGTCGCGTCCAAGTGAGCGAACGTCGTCGCCGGAGAAGGATCGGTCAAATCGTCAGCCGGGACATAGACGGCCTGGAATGATGTGATGGAACCCGTCTTCGTCGAGGTGATGCGCTCCTGAAGCACGCCCATCTCCTCAGCCAGGGTCGGCTGATACCCAACGGCGGAAGGCATGCGCCCCAGCAGCGCCGACACTTCCGTTCCGGCAAGCGTGTAACGATAGATGTTGTCGATGAACATCAATACCTCGCGGCCTTCGTCCCTGAAGTACTCGGCCATGGTCAGACCGGTCAGCGCGACTCGCAGCCGGTTGCCCGGCGGCTCATTCATCTGCCCGTAGACCAGGGACACCTTGTCGATAACCCCCGACTCTTTCATCTCGTAATAGAAGTCGTTGCCCTCGCGAGTCCGTTCTCCGACTCCGGCGAACACCGAGTAACCGCCGTGCTCTTTCGCGATATTGTTGATCAGCTCCATCAGCGTGACGGTCTTACCCACGCCGGCACCCCCGAACAGCCCGATCTTGCCGCCCTTGGCAATCGGCATGATCAAATCGATGACTTTGACGCCTGTCTCGAGGAGCTCGGTCGATGTCGCCTGTTCCTCGTACGAAGGCGCCTTCCGGTGTATCGGAAGATGTTCCTCTGCACCGATGTCGCCCGCGTTGTCGATCGGTCTGCCGAGAACGTCCATGATTCGGCCGAGCGTCTTCTCACCGACCGGGACGGTGATCGGCTGACCCGTGTTCGTGACGGGCAGCCCTCTCTTCAGGCCTTCGCTGGAGCCCATTGCGATTGCGCGGACGACTCCGTCGCCGAGCTGCTGCTGAACCTCGAGCGTCAATTCGCGATCGTCTAGGTTCAACGCGTCATAAACCTTAGGGATCGCCTCCCTGGGAAATTCGACGTCTACCACGGCGCCGATGATCTGAACGATAGTACCCGTGCTCATGAGCTACTTACCTTACCTTTGCATGCGTGTTAAACAGCGGCTGCGCCGCTTACGATTTCTGAGATTTCTTGTGTAATTGCCGCCTGTCGCGCCTTGTTGTAGACGAGTTGCAGCTCATCGATGAAATCGCCGGCACTCTCTGTAGCCGATTTCATCGCGACCATTTTGGACGCCATCTCGCAGGCGACATTCTCGACCGCAGCTCGGTACACCTGCGATTCAATGTAACGATTTAAGACATTGTCGAGTAGGTCAACGGCATCCGGTTCGTAGATGTAGTCCCAATGCTCTTGTAGGTCCTCGCCATCGGCCGCTTCCACCGGGATCAGCGTCTTGATGTCCGGCGCCTGGCTCATCGTATTGACGAAGACGTTATGGACGAGGAACAACCGGTCGATGGTTCCCGCCTCGTAGGCATCGGTCATCGCCGTAATCGTACCGACCAAATCGGCTACCGTCGGCGAATCGCCCAAATGACTCGTCGCCGCAACAACATTCGCTTTCAGGCGGCGAAAGAAGGCGATGCCTTTAGCGCCGATGATGCAGATATCGATCTCTACGCCTTTATCCTGCCACTCACGCATATCGTTGAGCAGGGCGCGAAACATATTGACATTTAACGAGCCGCATAGGCCGCGATCAGTCGTGATAATAATGTAACCAACCCGCTCAACTTCACGAGTCTCGAGGAACGGATGCCGATAATCGGGATTCGCTTCGGACAGATGTCCGATAACGGTCCTGATTCGATCGGCGTACGGTCGCGATGCCGCCATGCGATTCTGCGTCTTGCGCAGTTTCGACGCAGCGACCATTTCCATGGCCCTGGTGATCTTCTGCGTGTTCTTGACGCTATTGATCTTGGTGCGAAGTTCTTTGCCGACAGCCATGGTAAATCCCTAGTATGCGCCTGTCGCTTTGAAGTTCTCGACAACGGATTTCAATTCGCTCACGATTTCGTCGCTCAGATCACCGCTGGAGTTGATCTGCTCCATCAGCTCGGCAGCGTTGGCGTTGGCGCCAGCGTGAGCGTGTAGTGCAGCTTCGAATGCCACAACCTTGTCAGCGGGCACATCGTCCAGAAATCCCTCGTTGACGGCGAACAACGACAGCGCCATCTGCGCTACCGAGAGCGGCGAGTATTGAGGCTGCTTCATCAGCTCCGTTACTCGTTGGCCTCGTTCGAGCTGCCGCCGCGTCGCTTCGTCCAGATCCGACGCGAACTGTGCGAACGCGGCAAGCTCCCGATATTGCGCGAGCGCCAGACGCACGCCGCCGCCAAGCTTCTTGATGATCTTTGTCTGCGCAGCGCCGCCGACTCGCGACACCGACAGCCCGGCGTTGATGGCCGGGCGGATACCGGCGTTGAACAGGTCCGTTTCGAGGAAGATCTGCCCATCGGTAATCGAAATCACGTTCGTCGGCACGAACGCGGACACGTCGCCTTCCTGAGTTTCAATGATCGGCATTGCCGTCAGTGATCCGGTCTGACCTTTTACTTCGCCCTTCGTAAACTCTTCGACGTAGTCGGCGCTGACTCGCGCCGCACGTTCCAGGAGTCTCGAGTGCAGATAGAAGACGTCCCCTGGGTACGCTTCGCGTCCCGGCGGCCGACGCAGCAAGAGTGAAACCTGACGATAGGCCCAGGCCTGCTTCGTCAGATCATCGTAGATTATCAGTGCGTCCTGCCCGCGATCGCGAAAATACTCGCCCATCGCACAGCCTGCATAGGGAGCGATGTACTGCAAAGCAGCGGAGTCGGATGCGGAAGCCGAAACAACGATCGTGTGCTCCATCGCGCCGAATTCTTCGAGTTTGTTCACTACATTAACGACCGTGGAGTTTTTCTGCCCCACTGCCACATAGATACATTTGATGCCCGTGCCTTTCTGGTTGATGATCGTGTCAATCGCGACCGCGCTTTTACCGGTCTGCCGATCGCCGATAATGAGCTCACGCTGACCACGCCCGATTGGTACCATCGAGTCGATCGACTTCAACCCGGTTTGTACCGGCTGGTCGACCGACTTCCGGTCGATGACGCCAGGCGCCACTTTTTCGATCGGTGAGGTTACCGCCGCATCGATTGGGCCTTTACCGTCTATCGGCTTGCCAAGGGAGTCGACGACGCGCCCGAGAAGTGCTTCCCCGACCGGTACCTCAAGGATTCTTCCGGTCGTCTTGACCGTGTCGCCTTCGGTAATGTGCCGATACTCGCCGAGTACCACCGCACCAACGGAATCCTGGTCGAGGTTGAGCGCCAGCCCGAAACTACCGCCCGGAAACTCGATCATCTCGCCGTATTGCACATCCGCGAGGCCGTGGATGCGAACGATTCCATCCGTCAGCGCAATGACCGTACCCACATCTCGGGCTTCGGTCGCGGCGTCGAAATTCTCGATACGCTCTTTAATGAGCTCGCTGATTTCAGAAGCTTTAAGTGCCATCAATATCTCCTTACGAGACCAGTGACTCGGCCAGCTTCTGCAGCCGGGTTCTTACTGAGCCATCAATAACCATGTCTTCGGCGCGAATTAACGCGCCGCCAATCAATTCGTCGTCGACTTTCTGATCCAATTCGACGGATCGCCCGAGCTTCGCTTCCAGCGCTTTCGCGATTTTGCCCGCGACGTCGTCGTCGGCCGCGCTCGCAGAGATGAGCGTTACTTTGACGGTGTTCTCGGCAGCCGCCTTTAATGCATCGAAGCGCGACGCGATATCGGGCAAGACTGACAGGCGGTCGTTTTCGACGAGTAGGCGCAACAGATTCCGGCCGCAATCGGAGTCCAAAAGACTTGCCGCGCCAAGCTGATTGCCAAGCTCGCTGACAAATCCTACCCGTGCCTCTTCGTCGATGTCCGGACGCGTCAGAAAAGCGCTCGCATCCTCATCGATCACAACTTGAGCCAATGCCCCAAGTGTTTGTGCCCAATTCGCTAGCGCGTCATCGCGCTTGGCGATGTCGAACAGCGCTTGCGCGTAGGGTCGCGCGATTGTGCTTGTGTCGGCCATGCGTGCTACCTATCCCTGAGTTCTAGAGCTCGGCCGCCAAGCCGTCCAACAATTCTCGATGCGCACTCGAATCGATTTCTCGAGCGAGGACCTTTTCGGCGCCGGCAACCGCGATTGCCGCAACCTGGCCGCGCAATTCATCGCGTGCTCGGTTTACCTCGAGATCGATCTCGGCGCGCGCACCTTCGAGCTGCCGCTCTTTTTCGGTCTCGCCTTCACGCCTGCCCATGTCGACGATCTCGTTCGCGCGCGACTGCGCCTGGTCCATGATGCTGCGAGCCTGATCGCGTGCCTCGTGAACGATCTTCTCGACCTGAACCTGCGCCTCTGACAGGCTCGACTGCGCCTTCTCGGCCGCGGCAAGACCATCTGCGATCTCGATCTGCCGAGCCTCGATTGCGCCCATGATGACCGGCCAGATGTACTTCATGCAAAACCAAACGAAGAAGATCATTGCGATCGTCTGGCCGATGATGGTGGCATTGATGTCCACGCGGACTCTCCTCAGTGTTAACGCTTGATCCTTGGAGCGTTTCTAGAACGTTTTCAAGAATTGTCTTTTGAAACCGTCCTAGAAATCAGCTTTGACGATCAACCGCCTGCGGCTTGCAGCGCGCCAACGAAGGGCTGCGCGAAAGCGAAGTAGAGCGCGATACCGACGCCAATCATGGCCACGGCGTCGAGCAGCGCGACCACGAGAAACATCTGCGTTCTCAGCATCGGCGCAAGCTCCGGTTGCCGTGCGGCACCCTCGAGGAAGCTGCCGCCCAAGAGGCCCATACCGATGCCAACGCCGAGGGCGCCAAAACCGATCAGAATCGCCGCGGAAACGGCGGTCATTGCAATCACAAGTTCCATTAGTATCTCCAGTCCCAGTTCAGAACATTTTTAAGCTCGATTGAATCGCGCGCCGTTCGTCTCAGTGCCCCGTGTCGTGCGCCTGACTCAAGTAAACAATCGTCAACATCATGAATATGAAGGCTTGCAGCGTAATTATAAGGATGTGGAACACCGCCCACACGAAATGCAGCGGGAGCTGATAAAAGCCGATCAATGCGATCAGGATAAAAATCAGCTCACCAGCATACATGTTGCCGAAAAGCCGCAGCGACAACGACACCGGCCGCGCAATAAACGCGACGCTCTCGAGGATGAAATTGAACGCGATGATGACGGGCGCTGCGATCAGGCCGACCCCGCGTGTCGGCGGCGCGATCGGATGCAGCGTAAATTCCTTGACGAAGCCACCGATCCCCTTGATCTTGAGCGAGTAGTAAATTGACAGCAAGAACACCGAGATCGACATCGCGAACGTGATGTTGATATCGGTCGTCGGAACCACCTTTAGGTAAGGGATACCGACGAGGAGTCCGACCTCCGGCAGCCAGTCCACCGGTATCAGATCCATGAGGTTCATGAGAAAGACCCAGACGAAAATCGTGAGACTCAAGGGCGCAATGACCTTGTTCTCGCCGTGAAATGCATCCTTCACGGCCGTGTCGATGAAGCCGATCACGAGTTCGACGGCCGTTTGGAGCTTTCCCGGGCGGCCCGTCGACGCTTTGCGCGCCACGCCGCCGAAGATCCAGATGAAAATAGCGCCGAGGAACAGCGAGAAAAACATCGAATCGAGATTCAGCGCCCAGAAGTTGCCCTGGCAATGGCCGACTACCCATTCACCGTGATCTCGGCAAACGGTCAAGTTCGTCAAGTGGTGCGTGATGTACTCGGTAGCCGTTTGCTCGGCCGCGGAATGCTCGTCCATACCTCAGTTCTTCGTCACTACTTGTTCACTTCCAACCCGGCCACCGAGCGCCAGGACACCGATAGCCGCCACTTGCGCGCTGATGAATCCGCCGAAAACGGCCAGCGCCGACAACGGCCTAACCGACGCGAAGATCACCCCGAAAAGCAAGACCGTAAGAACGAACTTACCGATCTCGCCGATCCATGCGGCTCTGAGCATTGCTCTCGCCTCCGCACGCGAGCCGAGTAGCCTGGCCGCCAGGAACGCGTTCGGAACCACTGCAACGAAGACGCCAAGCAGCCACGAAATGGCTACCGCACGCCCCAGCATCATTGCGAGCACGGCGCCGACACCGACGCCGAACCCGGCCTGTCCGAGTACGGCCAGTCGCACCTGCCGCTCTGGAGTTAGCAAGAACAGATTCTCGTTGATGCCCGGGACACCGTCGCCAGCGGTCAAAAAAATAGCCCCGGCTCACGTCACCTTGGCTAAGCCGCCTAATTGTAAGCAGAGGACAGAGCCGATTCAACCGAGTTTGACGGAATTTACTTGATATGGCCGATGATTCCGTCGAGCTCGTCGAGGCTATGGTAGCGAATGACAATGCGGCCACCGGCGCCACTGTGCTCGATCCTGACCTTCGCCCCCAGCCGGTCGGCCAGGCTGTTCTCGAGCCGTTGGACATCCGGGTCCGGCGCCGCGCTCCGGTCGCCGCGGTTCGGGCGTTTCCGGGATTTCGGTAGCAGCCGGATCGCGCGCTCTGTCTCGCGGACGCTCCAACCCTCCTTGACGACGCGCCTGGCCAGTGTGAGTTGGTCCGCAACCGAGTCCAGGGCCAGTAACGCTCTGGCATGACCCATTCCGAGCTCGCGCCGCTCAAGCATCGCAATCACCTGATCGGGTAACTCCAACAATCTCAGGAGATTGCTGACCATGACTCTCGATCGACCAACCGCCTCGGCAGCGCTCGCGTGAGTCATATCGAAGTCCTCCACGAGGCGCGACAACGCCCGAGCTTCCTCCATCGGGTTTAGATCCTCACGTTGGATATTTTCGATCAGCGACATGGCGACGGCCGCCTCGTCGGGTATTTCCCGAACGATCGCCGGAATCGCATGTAACCCAGCGAGCTGTGCCGCGCGCCACCGGCGTTCGCCGGCGACGATCTCATAGCGGCGCTCCCCGCCGGCCGAATCCAGCGGCCGGACAACAATGGGTTGCACGAGCCCCTGTGAGCCGATCGAGTCGGCCAGCTCCTGCAAGGTCTCCTCGCGCATATCGACACGCGGCTGGTATCGACCGCGTTGCAGCAAATCGACGGGAATCTCCTTGAGACTGCCCGCAATGCCCTCTACTTCAGGAATGGACTCGGTGCTTAAGAGCGCCTCCAGTCCACGCCCGAGGCTTTTCCGCTTAGCCATGGTGCTTCTGATGCCCGGGGATTACTTCGCTGCTGAATTGTAGCGCAAGCGTGATGGCGAAAGGTCAGCCGGACTGCGCACTTTCGCGGCGATTGATCTCTCCGGCGAGCGCCAGGTAGGCTAAAGCGCCTCGGCAGTATTTGTCGTGATAAAGAGCAGGCTTGCCAAAACTAGGCGCCTCAGCGAGACGAACATTTCGCGGAATGACGGTTCGAAAGACCCGCTCGCCGAAATGCTGTGTCAGCTGGCCGGAGACTTCGGTCGCCAAGTTATTTCGCGGATCGAACATTGTTCGCAGGATTCCGAATAATGTCAGCTTTCTATTCGCGCCGGCGCGAATCTGCTCGACGGTGCCCAGCAGCGCCGTCAGGCCCTCCAATGCGTAGTACTCGCATTGCATCGGAATCAGGACGCCGTCCGCCGCCGTCAGCGCGTTGACGGTCAGCATATTCAGAGACGGCGGACAGTCCACGAGGATGTAGTCGTAGTCGTCGGCGATTGGCGCAAGGGCTCGGGCGAGTCGATATTCGCGCTCCGGCTGGCTGACGAGTTCAACCTCCGCCAGCGTCAGCTCCTGATTGCTCGGCAGGAGCGCCAGGCCGTCGCCGAGTACGGGCTGGATGACATCGGTCGCCGCGACTCCTTCGAGCAGGACATCGCAGACACTCTTCTCCAGTTCGCTCTTGTCGACACCGCAGCCCATCGTCGCGTTGCCTTGAGGATCTAGATCCACGATCAGGACATGACGGCGAGTCGCGGCGAGCGATGCGGCCAAATTCACGCAGGTGGTCGTCTTCCCGACGCCGCCTTTCTGATTCGCTATCGCGATGATTCGTCCCATCAGCCGTCCGCGGTCTCGATGATAATCAGCGAGCCCCGCAGCGCTGCCGTCACGGGGTCCTCAATACGGCGAGCTCGGACATCCTCGCCGAGCTCGGCAGCCTCACTGCGATAATTCGCCTTGGTGAGAACGAGCAAGATACCCTCTCTCGCCAGAAGATGCCCGGTGAGTGCCAGTAGCTCCGGGGGAGTCGCAACGGCTCGCGCCAGCACGGTATCAAAGGGCGGCACGGTGGTTAAGTTCTCGGCCCGGGAGTGCTCGACGCTGACGTTAGCGAGCTTCAGCGCCCCTTGAACGTGACGCAGGAAGCGCGCCCTTTTGCCGCGGCTTTCGATCAACGTGATCTCAAGTTCCGGGGTCGTGATCGCGAGTGGAATCCCCGGTAGCCCCGCGCCGCTGCCGACGTCGGCGATACGAGTGCCGTGGAGATAGGGCTTGAAAGCGAGGCTCTCGACGAGATGCCTCTGAATCATCTCGTTCTGGTCGGTGATACCTGTGAGGTTATAGACGGTGTTCCACCGTTCCATCAGCCCGAGGTATTCAGCAAGCTGAACGGCTTCTGCTTCTTCGACGGGTAAGCCGGCCGTTTCCAGCTGCTCAAGGATCCTCTGCTGCATGGGCGCAGTATACGGTCCGGCCTCCAATGATTAACGTGAGGCGCGCGCCGCTATTGTTAGTCTCAGGCCAGGACTTCTCTAAATACCTCTACTGCGACTTCCATCTCTTCTCTGCTGCCGAGTGAAATTCGGCAGTGTGTTCTTTCCATGGGTGGGAAGTCTCGACCAACAAGCACGTTGTTCTCCAGACAAGCTTCGCGGAACTCTCGTGCCGGGCGCCTGATATTCACAAAGATGTGGTTGGTGTTGGAATCTCCAACCTCGAAACCCATCTCGCGAAAAGCTCCGATGACCATGTCACGAATATCGGCGTTCTCCTGTACTTCCGATGCAATGTGCTCTCTGTCTTCGAGTGCTGTCAGTGCGGCTATAGCCCCTAACATGTTTACATCACCCAAACCCCAGGCACCACGGATTCTGGCCAGGGTCTGCTCCTGACCCAGCGCATATCCGACGCGCAGGCCGGGCATGCCATGCGCCTTGGAGAATGATCGGGTGATAAAAACGTTTTCAAGCTCCAGCGCTAATGGCAGTGCTGTTTCCATCGCGCCAGGTTTGGCGTAGTCGATGTAGGCCTCGTCGATGTGAATCATGGTACCCGGTGCTTCCCGCATGACGCGACGTACGAAGCGCTCAACAGCATCAGGGCCATGTACAGTTCCAGTGGGATTATTAGGATTGCAAAGATATAGAAGGCCTGCGCCCGGGGCAGCATCGGCCAGCGCGCCGAGATCGATACCTAATGAGCTATCGAGCGACAGCTCCTGCGTTGCTGCGCCGATTGTCTGCGCGGTGCTCAAACTGGTCGAGTAGGTAGGCATCGGTGTAACGAACTTCTTATCGGCGGAACAGAAGGCCCTTACCGCACCCCGTAACAAAGGACCGGACCCAGTTGCCAGTTGCACGTTATCGGTTGTCACGTTGTAGTAGTTGGCGATGCCTTCTCGCAGTTCATTGACATGGTCCGCAGGATAACCGCGGCCGACCCGCTTGGTGACATGGGAACGCAGGGCGTCCATGGTTTTCGGGCCAGGGCCACGGGCACTCTCGTTCTGGTGGAGCTGAATGATGCCGTTATCGTAAACGCCTGACTCCGAAGCAGCCCGAGTCTGAGCCCTGGCACGCTTGCTGACGAGGGATGTGCCCGCCAGTACGCCGGCAGCAGTGCTGAGTGCGATTGTTTCTACAAATCCGCGACGTGTCGTATTCATAAGATCCTCCGATAACCTAATCTGGCATTCTCGTGAGACTCTGTGTGTCTGCTTTCTGGTCGTACTAACGTTGAGTGAACACCTGACTTAAGGCGTAATAATGCGCCTGGAGGTGATCCATGGGAAGAAGAAAAAAATAGGGTCCCGGACGCTAATGGTTGAGGAATCGCGACGAGGCGGTCGCTCCCACAAGGAGTGATCGCCAGGCAGGCGCTACACCGGCTGCGGTTCGCTGAGTTCCTCGGCGCGGTGGCAGGCAACCCAGCTTGAGCCCAGCGGCCGCAGCGCCGGCACGTCGCGACTACAGCGTTCCTCGGCAAAACGGCAGCGTGTTCGAAATCGGCACCCGGAAGGCGGATCGAGTGGGGACGGCAGATCTCCCACCAGGAGTTCGCGCTCGCGGGAGCGCTCCATATCGGGGTCCGGAATCGGGACGGCGCTAATCAACGCGCGCGTGTACGGATGACCCGGACGGTCGTAGAGATCCTGCCGCGATGCCACCTCCATGATCGTGCCGAGATACATGACCATAACGCGGTGGCTGATATGGCGAACGACGGCGAGGTCGTGCGCGATGAAGATCAACGCCAGACCGAAGTCCGCCTGAAGATCCATCAGCAGATTGACGATCTGCGCCTGGATGGAGACATCGAGGGCGCTGACGGGCTCATCGCAAATGATCAATTTCGGTTTAAGCACGAGCGCCCGGGCAATACCAATACGTTGGCATTGCCCGCCCGAGAATTCATGCGGGTAACGATTGAGCTCACGGCCGCTGATTCCAACGCGCTCCAGCACGTCCACGACGAGGGCTCGCACGCCTGCCGCATCCAGATCGGGGCGATGAGTCCACAGCGGCTCGCTGACGATATCCCCGACTGTCATGCGTGGATTTAGAGAGGCCAGTGGATCCTGGAAGATAACCTGCAACTCACTGCGTGTCGCACGCAGTGCTTCTCGATCCAGATCGTCCAAATCCTGACCCAACAGGCAGACGCGCCCCGCCGTCACAGGCACAAGCCGAAGAATGGCCCGCGCGAGCGTCGACTTGCCGCAACCGGACTCACCGACGACGCCGAGCGTCTCGCCCGGCTGTAACATCAGGTCGACGCCGTCGACAGCCCTCAGCGGGCGCGTCGCACCGAACCAGCCCGCCGTACGCATATCGAAATGGACCTTGAGCCCATCAACGCGAAGAAGCGCTTCTTGCGGCGGATCTATTCGAGCAGCGCGGGTAACCGCTGACTCGGGCACATCGCTGGAAACACCCGCCAGCCTCTCGACGTTACCTTCATCGAGCCGCGGCACGGCCTTCAGCAACGCTTGCGTATACGCGTCCTTCGGCCGATAGAAAATATCGCGAACGCTGCCGCGTTCCTTAAGTTCGCCGTCCTGCATGACGAGGACGCGCTCACACGAACCCGCCACGACGCCGAGATCGTGTGTTATGAGAATGATCGCCGTGCCGAAGCGCTCATTCAGATCACGCATGAGTTCCAGAATTTGAGCTTGAACTGTGACATCCAACGCCGTCGTCGGCTCGTCGGCGATCAGAATCTCCGGATTCAATAACAGGCTGCTCGCGACCATGACCCTTTGACGCATGCCGCCGGAGAGCTCGTGAGGATAACGATCGAACCGCGCCGCGGCCTCCGGAATCTTTACCGCTTCGAGCATCTCCAGACATCGGTCGCGCGCCGCCTGTCGTGACGCCTTCTCATGTTCACGGACCACTTGCGTCATCTGGTCGGCAATCGTCAGATAGGGATTCAGGGAGGTCATCGGGTCCTGGAAGATCATCGCTATGCGGCGGCCCCGCACTTGGCGCAAGCCGTCGTCCGATAACGAGAGCAAGTCCTGCCCTTGGAAGGTCGCATATCCCTGCGCCGTGCCGTTGTCCGCCAGCAGCCCGAGCAGGCTCAACACGCTCTGACTCTTGCCCGATCCCGACTCGCCGACCAGCCCGAGGGTCTCACCCTTGTCCAGCTCGTAGCTCAGATCCTTTACCGCGTGAACGTCACCGTCCGGCGTCGAGAAACGCACGTTCAGGTCCTTGACGGACAGCAGGCTCATCTAACGATCCTTCGGATCCAGCGCGTCGCGCAGACCGTCGCCGACAAAGTTGAAGCAGAACAAGGTGCTCGCCAGAAACACGGCCGGAAAGAACAGCATCCACGCGGCGCTCTCCATTTCCTCGGCGCCCTCCTTCACGAGTGCACCCCATGAGGTCATCGGTTCCTGCACACCCAACCCTAAGAAACTTAGGAACGACTCCACCAGAATCACCTGTGGAATCGTTAAAGTGACGTAGACGGCGACGACGCCAAGAAGATTGGGCACGATGTGCCGGCGAATAATCGCGAACGTCGAGACCCCCTGGGCCTCTGCCGCCTCGACGAACTCGCGGTGTTTGAGCGTCAGCGTCTGGCCGCGAACGATCCTCGCCATGTCGAGCCAGTTGATGGCGCCGATCGCGACGAATATCAAGACGATATTCCGGCCGAATAACACCATCAGCAGGATGACGAAGAACATGAACGGCATCGCGTAGAGGATGTCGACGAGTCGCATCATGAAGTGATCGACCCGGCCGCCGAAGTAGCCGGCCGTCGCACCGTAACTGACACCGATCAAGAGACTCACGAGTGTCGCGACGATGCCAACCATGAGCGAGATCCGCCCGCCGAACAATGTGCGCACGAACAGATCTCGGCCAAGCGTATCCGTGCCGAAGATATGGCCGGTCTCGAGGTTCGGCCCGACAGACAGGTTGCCCCAGTCGGTAAAGTCGTAGGCGTATGAACTGAAGAACGGCCCGATGATGACGAGCACGGCCATGACGGCAATGATGACGGCCGACACGACCGCAGCGCGGTTTCTGCGCAGCGTTCGCCAGGCGTCAATCCATAGACTGCGCCCGGCGATCGGCTCCTCCCCAGGCGTTGGGACGACCGCAGTGCTCACGAGTACTTCACCTTCGGATCGAGCCAGGCATAGGCGAGATCGACGAGCAGATTGAACAGGATGATCAAGACGCCGTAGAAAACAACAACGCCCATGACCAGCGTGTAGTCTCTGTTCAGCGCGCCCTGGACGAAGAAACGCCCGAGGCCCGGTAGACTGAAAATCTGTTCAATAACGACCGAACCGGTAATAATCGCCGCCGTCGCGGGACCTAGATAGGACACGACCGGCAGCAGTGCCGGCTTTAACGCGTGACGGATGAGGATCTTCCACGCCGGTAGGCCCTGCGCCTTCGCGGTCCGAATAAAGTTACTTCGCAAGACCTCGATCATGCTGCCGCGGGTCAGGCGTGAGATATACGCGATCTGTGGCAGCGCCAGCGCAATGACCGGCAGGATCAGGTTGCGCGGTGAGCCCTCGCCGAGCCCGCCGGCCGGCAGCCAGCCGAGATAGACGGCGAAGAATAATATGAGGATCGGCGCCATGACGAAATTCGGAATCGAGATTCCGGTCATCGAGACCGACATCACCGTGTAGTCCGTGCGGGTGTTTTGCCGCAACGCCGCAATACTGCCGGCGGTGACGCCAACTAGTAGCGCAAGAATCATCGCGAGACCGCCGAGTCGCAAACTGACCGGGAAGCCGGCCATGATCAATTCGGTGACGTTGTAATCGCGGTACTGGAACGACGGGCCGAAATCGCCGTGCAACAGCCCGCCGATGTAACGTCCGAACTGTTGATAAAGCGGCTCGTCGAGATGATAGGCGGCACGCAGATTCGCTTCGATCTCGGGCAATAACACTTTTTCGGAATCGAACGGGCCGCCCGGCGCGACACGGATCATGAAGAACGCCAGCGCGATCAGTATTAACAGTGTGGGAATAGCTCCCAGAAGCCGACGGACGGAGTAACGTAGCAACGGAGCTCCTAGTGCTTGAGGATGTAATAGTCCTTACTGCGATGATGATCCATGATGTTGGACGACAGACCGCCCACCCAGGGCTTTACGAGACGAACGCTAACGTAGAAATAGATCGGCATGATGGGCAACTCTTCGAGCAGCACGGCTTCGGCCTGTTGCAGATAATCGGCGCGTTGGACGAGATCGTTCTCCACAGCCGCGAGACCCAGCAGCCGGTCGTACTCCTCGTTCGCCCAGCCCGTGTTGTTCAAGCCGCCGCCCGACTGGTACAGCTCCGCGAACGTAAACGCATCGTTGTAGTCGCCGATCCACGCGTTGCGAAAAACCTGCGTGTCCGTCATAGCGCTGCGCGTGTCCAGGAAGACCTTCCACTCCTGGTTCAGAATGCTGACGTCGGCACCAAGCACCTGCTTCCACATCGCCGAGATCGCGAGCGCGATGCGCTTATGATCTTCTTCGGTGTTGTACATGATCTCGGTGGCGAGCGGGTTGTCGGCGGAATAGCCGGCCAGCGCGTACAGCCGCCGCGCTTCGTCCTCTCGTTCTGCCTGAGTCCAGGAAGCCTCGCGCATTGTCTGCCCGACGTAACCACTGACCGGCGGTACCCAGCCGAATGCAGAGATTTCGCCCGAGGTCGTGACCTGCTGGGTGATGATATCGCGGTCGATGGCCAACGCCAGCGCGCGACGTAGCTCGAGGTTATCCTCGAATGGCGGCCTCGTCAGATTGAAGCTGTAGTAGTAGGTACCGAGATACGGCGCGATGACGAGTTCATCGGGAATGTTCTCGCGAATCCACGGTAACTGGCGCCTGGAAATCGCGGCGTAGGTGATGTCGATCTCGTCGGCACGATAACGCCTGATCTCCGCCGACTTGTCCTCGGTATTGTGGAAAAAAACCTCGTCGAGGATCGTCTTGTCGTTATCCCAGTAATAGGGGTTACGAATGACTTGTACGTGCGATTGCACGACCCAGTCTCCGAGTTGGAACGCGCCGTTGGAGACGAGGTTTCCAGCGCGGGTGTATCGCTCGCCATGTGCATCGACACTCGCGCGGTGCACCGGGTAGCTCGATGAGTGGGTTAGCAAACCGAGAAAATAGGGCGTTGGACTTTCCAGCCGGATCTCCAGCGTGTACTCGTCGAGCGCTAGCGCGCCAAGGTCGGTTGTCGGTCGCTCCCCAGCCGCTATCTCACGTGCGTTTACGATCGGATTCAGGATAAACGTATAGCGGGACAGCGTGGCCGGATCGAGGCTGCGGCGCAGGCTGTAGACAAAATCTTCGGCGACGACGGGGTCGCCGTTCGACCAAAGCGCGTCCGCCCGCAAGCTGAACGTATAAGTCAGCCCGTCCGCACTGATCTCCCAGGATTCTGCCGCGCCAGGGATGAGTTCCCCGTCCGGCGCCTCGTTGACCAATCCCTCGAATAGTTCTCTTTGGATATTGGACCCGGGCACACCTTGGCTCTGATGTGGGTCGAGACTCTGCGGTTCTGCGCCATTACCCCAGTGCAGCACCTGGACTTCGGCGAGCTCCACGCCGCTCTCGCCACCGATTTGGCCACGCGCGGTTGCCGCATCGACGTCGATATCATCACCGCCACCGCACCCGGTCAGCAAAGTTAAAAGCGGGAGAACCGTACCGAGGCGCCAGTGAGTCATGGATCTCAACTTTATTCTCCGCTTCGATCTCAGGCGCTGCGCTTGAGATCGCGTTTCTTCAGATGAATCAATAGCAGCGATATCGCCGCCGGCGTCATACCCGAGATCCGGCTCGCCTGGCCGATACTTGCGGGTCGGACACGCTCGAGCTTCTCACGCACTTCATTCGACAGCCCCGTCACGACGGCGTAGTCGAAGTCGTCGGGTAATACGGTCGTCTCGTGCTTACGTTGACGTTCGATTTCGTCGGCCTGGCGCTCGATATAACCGCTGTAACGCGCCTGAATTTCGAGCTGCCGGCCAATCTGTGTCGAAAGCTCTTCGCTGAGTTCGGCGTAGCCGCCTGCTGCTCCGACACGTGTCAGTGCGACGATGTCCTCGTAGCGCATCTCCGGCCGCCGCAGCAGATCGTAGGCCGTTGCGTCGCGGCTAAGCGCACCGACATCGCTATCGGCCGGCACGTCGTCCGGGCGAACGACGATTCCGCCAAGGCGCTCGGTCTCCTTCTCGATGAGGTCACGCTTCGTCGCGAACACGCGCCATCGATCGTCGTCGACGAGACCGAGCTCGCGGCCCCTCGGCGTCAGGCGCAGGTCCGCGTTGTCCTCACGTAGCGACAGACGGTACTCCGCGCGGGAAGTGAACATACGGTAGGGCTCAGTTGTGCCGCGAGTGATGAGGTCGTCGATCAACACACCGATATACGCTTCATCGCGCCGCGGACACCACGGCTCGCCGCCGCGAGCAGACAACGCGGCGTTCGTACCGGCGATGAGACCTTGCGCGGCCGCCTCTTCGTAACCGGTCGTGCCGTTGATCTGGCCGGCGAAGTAAAGCCCGGCGATCACCCTCGTCTCGAGGCTGGGCTGTAGATCGCGCGGGTCGAAAAAATCGTACTCGATCGCATACCCGGGTCGCGTGATCTTCGCGTTCTCGAAACCGGTAATCGAGCGGACGAACTCATGCTGCACATCGAATGGCAAACTCGTCGAGATTCCGTTCGGGTAGATCTCTTCGGTATTGAGGCCTTCGGGCTCGACGAATATCTGGTGCGCGTCTTTGTCGGCAAAACGAACAACCTTGTCTTCGATTGACGGACAGTAGCGCGGTCCGGTGCCTTCGATGGCTCCGGTGAACAGCGGCGAACGGTCCAGACTTCCGCGAATGATCTCGTGGGTCCGCGGTGTCGTATGAGTGATATGACAGGGTATCTGCCGAGGATGTTCAGCCCGCGTGCCGAGATAGGAAAACACCGGGACGGGCACGTCACCGGGCTGCGGCTGCATGCGCGAGTAGTCGAGACTGCGGCCGTCGATCCGCGGCGGCGTCCCGGTCTTGAGCCGGCCGACGGCCAGGCCGAGATCTCTAAGCCGCTGCGCCAGCGTCAGCGCGGCAGGATCCCCCATGCGGCCACCCGAAGATTTTTTCTCGCCGACGTGTATCCGTCCTGCGAGAAACGTTCCCACCGTTAACACCACCGTCGTTGCGGTGATCTCGAAACCCATGCGCGTCACGACACCGCGGACGCGATCGCCGTCCAGGATTAAATCGTCAACGTCTTGTTGTAGAAGCGTTAGACCGGGCTGCGTCTCGAGAATTCGGCGTATCGCCTGGCGATACAGCACGCGGTCGGCTTGTGCCCGCGTCGCCCGAACCGCAGGCCCCTTACGCGAGTTCAGCGTTCTGAAATGGATACCGGCGCGATCGATCGCCCGCGCCATCGCGCCGCCGAGGGCATCTACTTCCTTAGCGAGATGGCCTTTGCCGATACCACCGATCGCGGGGTTGCAACTCATCTGCCCGAGCGTGTCCAGATTCTGGGTCGTGAGCAGTGTCGTCGCGCCGGAGCGCGCGGCCGCAAGCGCAGCCTCGGTGCCGGCGTGGCCGCCACCGACGACAATGCAGTCGTATGAGTCGGGGTATTTCATGGATTTTTATCCTTGGAACCGGATTTTAGGGTGATTCCGGCTCTCCCCGCTAGCAAACGACCGTAGATAGCGCGAACATAGCCACCCCATGAGGGTCTCGTGCACGTGCTGGATTGGGATGTTATGGCTAGCCGGCACGCACGGCGCTGCTGCCGCAATCGAGACCGCCGACTGCCGGCTGTCATCCCGCTGGCTCACGACCGTCGCGGCCGAATGCGGCACGCTGATCGTAGCGGAGGACCCGGCTAACCCGGATGGCAGGCAAATTGAGCTCTTTATCGCGCGGATTCCCGCGCTGAGCGCAACGCCGCGACCCGACCCCCTGCTCCTGATATCAGGTGGGCCCGGACAGGCGACGACCGATCTCTATCTGACACTGCGCGGCGCGTTTGGGCGAATACGGCGCGAGCGAGAGATCATCCTGGTGGATCAGCGCGGCACCGGACGATCGACACGGCTTTCGTGCCCAACGGCCAGCGCAGAGGATCTGGAGACTGCGGCGCTCGAGGAGCTATCGGTTCTCGTGGCCGACTGCGTCGCGGCGCTCGACGGCGATCCACGTTACTACACGACCTCGGTTGCTGTCGGCGATCTCGATCAGGTGCGCAGGGAGTTGGCGCTCCCGGAGTGGAATATCTACGGCATCTCCTACGGTACCCGCGTAGCGCAGCATTATCTGCGCCGTTACCCGCAGCACACACGCGCCGTCATACTCGATGGGGTCGTGCCCGCTGAGCTCGCGCTAGGACCGGCAATCGCGACCAATGCGCAGACGGCGCTTGAAAACATCCTCTCGCGCTGTGCCGATGAGGCGCTTTGCGCGGAGCAGTTCCCGGCACTGGGACAGCAGTTAGCGACCATCTCCACACGGCTCGCGGAAGACCCGCTTACCGTGCCGATGCCGGATCCGTTGACGGGCACTGCCGGTACACGGACGCTGTCGATCCGTCACTTACAGGCGGTCATTCGCTTAATGAGCTACTCGTCCCCCACGGTTGCGCTACTGCCGCTGCTGTTGAGCGAAGCGCATGCTGGTAATTACGCGCCGCTAACGGCGCAGGCTTACATGATGATCGGCGAAATCGAACAGTCGATAAGCTTTCCGATGCACAACTCCGTGGTCTGCACGGAAGACGTACCGTTCTATACGGACAGTAACTCGCCGGACCTGACCGGCACCTACCTTGGCAGCACGATCATCGACGCGCTCGTTACTGTGTGCGCCGAATGGCCGAGCGGAGTCGCGGATGACGATATGAAGCTTGCTCTGGTCTCGGAGCGGCCGGCCCTGCTGCTGTCCGGCGAGATCGACCCCATTACGCCACCCGCGTACGGCGCCCAGGTGCGCGAAAATCTGTCAAATGCTCGGCATCTTGTCGGCCCCGGTCAGGGGCATGGCCAGGCGCCGGTAGGTTGTATGCCGAACCTCATGCATCGCTTCCTCGAGGATCTCGATCCGGCCGGCTTGGACGCGAGCTGCCTGGAGCGCGAACAGCCGATGCCGTTCTTTCTCGATTTCACGGGCCCCGCGCCATGATCCAGGTGGAAGCGATCACGAAACGCTTCGGCGAAATCGAAGCCCTGAAAGGTATCAGCTTCACGGCGCGAGATGGTCGTATCACCGGTTTGCTGGGACCGAACGGCGCAGGCAAGTCGACCTGTCTACGGGTTCTTTACACCGTCCTGAAACCCGACGCCGGCCGGGCGACCGTTGACGATATCGATGTCGTTACCGAGCCGATCGCAGCGCGCCGAAAGCTCGGCGTGCTACCACACAACGCGGGTTTGTATCCGCATCTGAGTGCCAGAGAAAACATCGCTTACTTTGGCGAGCTACAAGGCCTCTCATCGAGCGAACTCCAGCCGCGAATCGAAGCATTGCTCGAGAGACTCGAGCTGACTGAGATTGCCGATCGACGCGCGAAGGGTTTCTCGCAGGGCGAACGTACCAAGGTCGCGCTTGCCCGCGCGCTAGTACACGGACCGAGCCATCTACTACTCGACGAGCCCTCCAACGGCCTGGACGTGATGGCGACGCGCTCGTTACGCCGGTGGCTGCGAGAGCTTAAGCAGGACGGCCAGTGCATCATCCTGTCGAGTCACATCATGCAAGAAGTGACGGCGCTCTGTGACGACATCGTCATCATCGCGCACGGTCAGGTCGTCGCGCACGGAACCGCCGAAGAACTCCAGGAGAAATTCGGCGAAACGAGTCTCGAAGAGATTTTCGTCGAGACCGTCGCACGAACATGAAATCGCCGATACTCACCGTCTGCCGCAAGGAGGTAGTCGAGAACAGCCGCGACCGGCGGACCATTATGTCCACGCTGCTGTTGGGCCCGTTGCTCGTTCCGGCCCTTTGGGCGTTCATGATCAACGTCATGGTGTCGCAGACGCTGTCGGACGCTGATGAGGCGATCAGTATTCCGATCGTCGGCCAGACAAACGCGCCGAACCTCGTCGCATTTCTGCGCCGACAGGGCGTAGAACCCACCGCCGAGATCGAGAATCTCGAGGACGCCGCGGCTGCCGTAAGTGCCGGCCGTCAGGAGATCGTACTCGTGATCGAGCCGGAGTACGCGCTGAATTTCCGTGCGGGCGGCGATGCGCGTATCACGCTCGTGTTCGATCAATCTCGGACGCGGACGGGCGCCAGCACGCGACGCGTAAAAGCTCTCCTGGACGCCTACGCCGGCCAACTTCGGGTCATGCGTCTGCAGGCCAGAGGAATCAGCCCGCTTGTGCTACGTCCGTTCACCGTCGACGAATATGACGTCTCTACCGCAACCGGCCGCTCGGTGCTGATCCTGGGGGTATTGAGCTACTTCCTGTTACTAGCAACGTTGATGGGTGGTTTCTATCTAGCGATCGACTCCACTGCCGGTGAGCGCGAGCGTGGATCGTTGGAACCGCTGCTCACGGTGCCGGCTACGCGCGCGGAACTGTTGCTGGGCAAGATGGCCGCGACGATCTGCTACATGATGCTGTCTTTGGCTCTGACTGTCGTGGGCTTCGCTGTAGCGCTTCGCTTCGCGCCTCTGGAAGAGCTTGGCATGGCATCCAATTTCGGGCTCCTCGTCGCTTTGAAAATCATTGTCATCGTCACGCCCATCGCCCCGCTGGGCGCGGCACTCATGACGCTGGTCGCGTCTTTCACGCGGACCTACAAGGAAGCCCAGACCTATCTGAGCCTGGTGCTCCTGGTACCGACACTGCCGTTGATCATGGCGACCGTACTGAGCGTTCGGCCTGATCTCGAGTTCATGTGGATACCAAGTCTGAGCCAGCATCTACTGATCACAGAGTTGATCAGAGCCGAGCCGCTGAATTTAGTGCATCTTGTCATTTCCATTAGCTGCAGCTTGTCAGCTGGTGTTCTGCTCGCCTGGATTGCAATTCGACTCTACGGGCGTGAGAGATTGCTCGGCTGATAAAACATAACGGCGCCAATTCGCGCATTCGAAACTTATGTAAAAATTTTCGCTCCTAATTCGGGAGCACCGTCACTGACCGCAACGGATAGCAAGGGCACGATATGACTTCCTACCATCGTGTCGAAGGTTCCAGTGGCTGCTTCCCTGTCCCGCAAAGAATCCGCCAGAGCAGCGGAACGTGTCGAGCTCGATCCGCTGACTGGAGCAATGACTCGTCAAGCTTTTTTCCTGCGACTGATAGAACGAGCGAACGTCGCAAATACCACGGCAGAGACTTTCGCGATCTGTCTCATGGATGCCGATCAGTTAAAGAATGTTAACCAGTCCCATGGCCAGCAAACCGGTGACGAAGTGCTCGCACAGGTCACTCACCGTATTCGATTGGAATTAGCCGTCGCTCTGCCCGAAGCTCAGGAGATCGATCTCTGTCGCTACGACGGCAACGGCTTCGCCTTTCTGATTCCGGTTTCCGACCTGGAGCAGGCATCGGGCATCGCCGAGAATCTTCGGCGCGCGATCGGCGCGACCGAAATGCAGCGGGATGTGCGGGTTACTATGTCCGCTGGCGTCTCTCAATATCGGCTCTGGGAGTCCGCGGAAGATACCCTGGGGCGAGCCGAACAAGCGCTACAACTTGCGAAACAATCTGGCCGCGACCGCGTCGAGGTCGCTGCAAGTCCGAAATCATCGACTCAACGCGCCGAAGTCATTCCCCTGCAGCCGACCGCCTAGGCACGACACAAAAACCCGGCGCAGGACGGCGACTCGATAGACCGGCTGCCGTCAGGATGAACTAAGTCTACTTCGCCAGTGGGTCGGGCCTCATCTGGAAGTGCACGACGAGAGGTCTCGTCCCCAGGCCACCTTCTTTGAGCCATGGCGTGCGATCGCCACTGGGCACCCACAGGCCACGCCCCTTCCACCCGGCATCCGGATCGTCGATGCGGCCGTCGAAACCCTTGCTGTAGAAGCCGAGGGGATAGGGAATCCGCATCGTTATGAACTCACCGTCGACAAGCGCGTGAACGCCATCGAACAGGTTCGCCGTCGCCATGGGCGTATTGTCGCCGAGACCCAGCGAGTTTCGCTGATCGACCCAGGCGTAATAGCTCGACTCGACGCTGTACTCCGGTAACTCAGGGAAGCCCGGTCCCGGGAAACGATGGAAAGTCCAACCCTCGGGACAGTGATCGCCGGTCGCGGTCGGTCCGTTAAGCGGCCCCTCGCACTTGTTCCGGTCGAACTCGCCGAGATGGCCGCTACCAAGCGACACCCAGACCACGCCGTTGCGGTCTATATCCGCACCGCGCGAACCAAAACCCGGTAACGGAATGTTGTAGACCTCGGCAAGCGCCGTGTCGGGAGGATTCGTGCCCGGGTCCAAGCGAATGATCTTGCCCGGGTAGGAAAAGCTCGTCGTTCCCCAGACCGAGCCGTCTGCGGGGCTCGGCATAATCGCGTAATAGCCCGCCGAGATCCTCATGTCGAGACTCGGGTCCATCGGCTCCCCGGGCTCCACCCAGTCGTCGCGCCTGCCGTTGCCGTTGGTGTCGAGAATCAGCGGGGCCCAACCGACGGCAGATTCGATATCACCGGTCTCGTCGAACTTGTTGGTGTCGAACCAGCCGACGACGTCATCGCCGCCACTCGTCCACAACGTGTTGTTGTCATCCTCGGCGAACTGCAGATGATGCGTCGAGTAACACGTGTCGATGAATGAGTATTCCTCCGTCTCCGGATCGTATACGGACAGATGCCTGCCCGCCCGCTCTGTCGGGAAGAGTTGCGCTGACGGATGATCAGAACCTTCGCGGCAGTAGTCCGGGTTCTGCGGACCACGCACGCGGGCCGTGTACCAGACCCGCCCCTTGCTATCGAACATCGGGTTGTGCGCATTAGCCTGACTGTCCCAGATACGCTCGTCTCCCCAGTAGGCCGACGGCTGCACGACAGGCGCGCTGTTCGTCGTCGGCGTATCGGCGTCGCGAACCGGTGCGCGGAAGGTCACGGCCGTATTCGCTATCGGATCGAGAATCGGAAAATTATCCGTGCTGAGTTCCGGCGCACCGTAGATTTTGCCGTACGCGTTGAGCGTCGGATTACGTCTGTCGGTCGAACTCAGGTCGTGGAGATAGGATTTCGGGTCGGCCCAGTCCCTGACTGTCGCGACGACATTGCGCTCGATACCCTGTGGCCGTTCGGGCTTGAAAAACGGCAGCTCGCCGGCTGCGATGCGGTCGGTCCAGTCGGCGAGGTAGCGAAGTGGCACACCGCCGAGGTGCCCCGCAAGCGGATTGATCATCTGCGAGGCAGCCTGCCCCGACTGTACTCTGCGCACCCAGGCGTCCTGTCCCGAATCGAAGTCACCGAACGCTTCCGGGATCGTGCGCGTCGCCAGATTACCCAACTGGTGACAGCCTACGCAGGTTTGATTTTTCATGATGCCGAGATACTCGTTCAAGCCTCCTGAGACATGACCGAGCTCGCTCTCATCCGGGAGGTGCATCATCGAGTACCACGCGGCCGCCGGATAGACTTCTGCAGCGACCGCATCGCTGGGCGCGACGACGGCCGTCAGATTGACTACATTGCCGCGTTCGCCCGCGACTCGGGCCGAGTCGGCGAGCCCATAGCCACGTACCCAAAGTTCGTAGTCGGCTTGTGGCAAATCGGGCACGAGATAACGGCCCTCGTCATCGGTCACAACGATTCGTGCGAAGAACGTATCGAATTCGTCCGTTTCAGCGATAACCCAGACGCCGGCTTCGGCTCCATTAGCGCTCGTGACGACACCACCAATATCATCGGCATCGACTTGCACGGCATTGTTCTGGGCACTTGCGAACGTCGACCATGCAAGCGCCGCCAAAAAGGCAGTGGCTGTCAGCTTAAGGTTATTGGTTCTTTTCATCACTCTATAACTCCGTAGGCTCAGTGGGTGCAGTTATATTCTTGCATCGTCTCATCGGACGCCGCGAAGGATCTCGCTCCGGTCAGCTGGTCGATAAAGTAGTCGGCATCATCCGCTGTGTAAGCAAGCTCAAAGCTGTCGCCGGCAGCGCTGAGCGTTAACCGCTCAACGGTGTGTAGTTTGTCGCTGTGCGGCAAACCCGGATGCTGATGCAGCACGCCTGCCGGATAGCCGATCGTGTCGATGACCAGCGTCCCGCCCTCATACCACCCGATCGAGTGGCCAAGAACATTCTCCGGCATCTCGCTCGGATGTTCGGTCGTCCCCAGATGAACGACCCGTTCCGCATCCATCCATTCGTGGTGAATCGTGACGCGATCGGCTTCCTGAGTGAGCCGTGTTAAATCCCCATTGCCCCAGAGGCGCACGATGCTGACCGGACTACAATTCAAAGAGGGATCGTCGAGCACCGGGTCATAAGCTTCAAGCGCCGCTTTGCCGGCTTCCGACAGCACCCACGCGTGGTTGTTCGGCCCGCCAAGCTGCGGACCGCCGCCGCCACCTCCGCCAGCGACTCTACGCCAGACACGAGTGAAGTCGGGCACACCGAACGGTGCGGCGTCGGATGGCGCCGCAGTTACGACGCTGACCGGGAGAGTTCCGTTGAACGAATCCGCCGTCGTGATATGCCGGCCGTCTTCCATATCCGCGTAGTCGAAGTAACACTCCGTCGCGCTGCGCCGCGCAGCGAATCCCTGAATCACGATGCCCTGACCAGACGGGAACACTTCGTCGGTCCAGCCACGTCTTTTCAGCCCGTTGGCGGCTCCCATCTCGCAATCCCAGCTGACCACATCGCCGTTCTCGGCAACAACATCGACCACGAGGCGCGAGTGGGGATTGATGAATCTGAACTCCTTGACCGTGCCGGTAACGGTCACGTCGACGTTACGATCGAAGTGATAGTCGTTGGAGTGATGCGCGTAAACCTGGCCCACAAGTCCAACGGCCATCAGGCCGGTCACGAATGGTTTCATTGGAGCCACCCCTTCCCCGTCGACGCGGCAGAACCTGCGTCGTCTGATTCTACTTGCCCGCATTATAGGCCATGATCGCAACGAGTCTCGGTCCCGCTGCCGTCTCGATCTGGTTACACTCCCGCCTGGGAGTGGTACATGACAAGTGTGGAGAATCGAGCATGAGATCAATAAACGCCGCGGCAGCGGCTTCCTTCAGCCTTGCGGCGCTGGCGTGGCTACCGCTCATCGCCCAAGGCCAGGGCGACCTGCCGAGGGATGGTGATGACCGGCCGGTTCTAGGGGAACTGCCGCTCGCGCCGCTGGAGCGCTACTACGCCAATCCTCCCGGCGTAACGGTCGAAACGTTCCTCGATGACCTCGACGTCGTTTGGGGACTGGAGTTCGCCCCTGACGGGCGCCTATTTTTGACCGAGAAATCCGGACGGATTCGCGTGGCCAGCACAGACGGCACACTCGATCCAACGCCGTGGGCCACATTAAATGATGTTAATGCTGAAATTCGCGAGCGGGGGCTTTTCGGCCTCGCGCTGCATCCCGAGTTTCCGGAAGAGCCCTGGGTATACGTCATGTACGCCTACGATATCGCCGGTGATCGGACAGCTAACCGTGTCAGCCGTATTCGCGAGATTAACGGGCGCGGAGCAGAGGAGCAGATTTTGCTCGACGATATCCCGGGCGCGACGACACATAACGGCGGGCGTCTTCGTTTCGGGCCTGACGGCATGTTGTATCTGGGAACAGGCGATGCGCGCGATCGCAGGCGCGCCCAGAACCTCGAGAATCTGGGCGGCAGTATTCTGCGCCTGACGCCGGAGGGCGAAGTGCCTGACGACAATCCCTGGCCCGGCAATCCGATCTGGGCATACGGTTTTCGCAATACCACGGGGTTAGCGTTTCGCCCGAGCGACGGGACGCTGTTCGCTGCGGACCACGGCCCGACGGTCGAATGGGAACCCAGAATCGGTGCCTACGACGAACTCAACATCATCGAGAAAGGAGCGAACTACGGCTGGCCGCTCGTTGTGGGCGCGCCCGGCGATCCGAGCTATGCGGACCCGATACTGTCGTGGATACCGTCGGTGCCGCCCGGTGATCTGATCTTCCACAACGGTGATCTGTTTCTGAGCGCACTGTGGTCAGAAGCGTTGATCAGAATCCAGTTTGACGATCCTGCTAATCCCAACCGTGTAACCGGCGTCGAGCGCTGGTTCAACACGCAGGTCTGGCGCGACGGAGTCCTGCCGGAGTCGGTCTACGGTCGGCTCAGGGCACTGGCCGAGGGGCCCGACGGGGCGCTGTACGTCGGGACGACGAATCGTGACGGCCGGCTCGAGCCCCGGCCGAACGACGATCGCGTGCTGCGAATCGTGATCGAAGACGGCGGCTAGGCACACACGCTATCAAGCCAACGAACGATATCGACTTCCGCTAGAAAATGCGGGTGTTCTCTTGAAGTCTGACGTAGATAAGTTGTTAGAGAAAAATCGGCAACTCAATCAGCTCGATATGGCAAGAGTGGTCAGTCACGTGCAGCGAGAGAAGGATGGCTGGGTACTCAACACGGTAATGCTGGATGGATATGACGTCCCATTTAAATATAGCCGTAAAAGACTCTACCGAAGTTTGCAAGGCGCGCGGGTGAATCTCACTTATTACCCGCAACTAGAGCAGGTAGCCGGTCTGGACATCGAAATCATGAAGGTCGTGCGCATTCGGCAAGCGTAATTTTCAATAACAAAAAGATCGAGCGCTCAGATTCTCAGATAATGGAGTGCTGCCCTCCTGTCTGAGCTAGCGATTAAACTATCCTCGTACTTACCTGAGACTTCTTTATGTCACTGAGTTTTATTGGCGCGATAGTCGGGCTTCTGTTTGGAGGTACACGTGGCCTCCTGGTAGGAGCGTTTATTGGATATGGGATTGGTTGGGTATTGCGTACCAAGCTCGGGAGAGAGGCTGGCCTCATGCAGGCGCAGTTTCTCCAATCGACCTTCGCCATCATGGGGGCCCTCTGTAAGGCCGATGGCGTGGTGACTCGCGATGAAATAGCCGTCGTTAATCAGACGTTCGACCGACTGCACCTATCTGACGCGCAACGTGAGACAGCAAAGGCGGATTTTAATCGCGGGAAAGCAACGGATTTCGATCTAGACGCCGAAGCTGCCAAGCTAACGCGGATTCGATTTGGCCGTGCACCACTTTTTCAGCTCTTCCTGCAGATACAGTGCATGGCAGTCGCCGCTGACGGCAAAGTGCATCCGGCAGAGCACGAGATGCTCGTCAGAGTGGCGCGCCGCCTCGGGTTGACTGAGCGGGACGTAGCGCAATTGGAAGCGCTGTTGCGGGCGGCGGCGACCGGTCGGTACTCAGCCGACGCGGACTCCCGCAGTCGACTTAACGACGCCTATACGGCACTCGGTCTGAGTGCGGATGCCGATGTCGCGCAGATTAAACGAGCATACCGTCGTCTGATGAGCAAGAATCACCCGGATAAGTTAGCTGCTAAAGGTCTTCCAGACAGTATGCGCGAGGTGGCAGAGGAGAGGACGCGCGAGATCAACGTTGCCTATGAACTCATCAAGGAAGCGCGTCAGTTCTCTTGAAGTCGTTAGGCCCCGGAAAAATGGACAGTTTCAAAGGGTCCTTGCTTCCACATTAACGCCCATTAACGGCGACTTTGGCCCCGAAACCGGACATTTTTGAGATAGGGTTAGAATCGGTCTAATAGTCTCGAATCGGCCCAGGCGGCCGTTCAGAGGCTATGCTGGCTATTTGCTGCTAAGCTCCGCTGCTGCCCGATAAGAAGACAGAATGAAGCTTCGACTTCTCACTCACGCCAGACGAGGACTCCTGGCCGTCACGTATCTCGCAGTCGCGAGCAAGCTACTCATTCCTGCAGGCTACATGCCGAGTGCCCTTGGCGAAGGGTCCCCTATAAGGCTGTGTTCCTCTGGACTGCCGGAAGGATTGGCTGCCCACGGCGACGAGCACCATGACCATGACGAGGAAGGGAGTGAGCTTCTCTGGGAGCATTGTTCACTTGGCGCGCTAGCTGCAACCGCCGCCGTTACGAGCGATTACGAAGTCCGATTATCGTTCTTCAGAGAGAGCTTCTCGCTCGTCTCCCAAAGTCAACTCGCTACTGCGCTCACAGTAGTCGCGTTTCACGCGCGAGCGCCTCCAACCTCGACTCTCTGATTCGCATTTCTAATCGTCGGCTCGCTCCATTCAAGCGAGCTGATGCCCCGCGTATTCTCAGTCGAGGATTTATTCAATGACATTTCGATTCACTGCCGTGGGCGCGTTTATTACGCCCGCTATTCTCTTTCCCATGATGGCGCAGGCTCATCATGGCTTGGATTTTCTGTTGGTCCAGACCGCACATCTTCCGGAACGCGGTACTGGTTACGCTTTAATGCGCATGGATTTCATCTCGGAAGCACATGACGAAACGGAGTTTGAACCTGCAGTGCTTTACGGCGCTACAGACTGGATGACCGTTGAACTGCACGCGCACTACGAGAAGGAAGAGGGCGAATCTACAAGATACGAGTCCGTAGCACCTGCCGCACATTTCCGATTTACGTCAAGAGGGCAGCCGTTCGCTGCAGGGTTGTCAGCTGAATATGAGTTCGCTCACAATAGTCATGATGAAGATGTCGTGGAACTCGCGGGAGTGTTCGGCTATGAAACGCCCACATGGAATCTAAGCGCCAATATTCTCTATGAGAAGGAGTCGGGTTCTTCGAGAGAGTGGGGCTATGCTGTTGGCGCTCGCTATAACCTCGGGGAGCAACATGGGATTGGAGTCGAAGTGCTCGGCTCATTTGAGAGCCACGGTTCCTCCGAAATGATGCTTGGTTACTACGGCACTATCTCTGAGTCGTTCTCGATCAATGTCGGGATCGGAACGGGGATCGACAAAGGTCCAGACTGGGCTGCCCGTACAGCCTTTATATGGCGGTTCAAGTAACTAAGCGGTCTGAGGAAAAAGGAGCCTGAGGGCTCCTCGACTTCTCCGTGAATGACCGGAATTGCCGAAAATCTCCATTAAGAATCTTCTTAACGTAGCTATTCTTAACGTCTCGTTAGCGGTCGTAAGCAGACATCCTGCCGAAACTCCTGGGCGCAAGCGTTGTCAAAGCTCGGGCTACAACGATCAATATCGGTCCAAGATGCTTCATTTTCAAACATCAGCTTTCTGTGTCATCGCATTAGCGCTATTCGGTGTTTCGTCGTCGGCTTCAGGTCAAGACTCGCGAAACTTCGAATTCGTCTACCGAGCTCAGATCGATGATGTGCCTTCCGGTGAACTTGTCCATGTTTTCGTTCCTGTGCCGCTGGAGAACGAGCGGCAATCCGTTGAGATTGTATCTATCACCACGTCACTCTCCGAGAACCCAGCCTTCGAAGCAACAATTGACGAAGAGCAGAAATACGGGAATCGTTTCTGGCATGCGACGGTCCCAACGACGGACGGTGCACCGATTATTGTTGAGGCGCTGTACAGAGTGACGCGACACATATACGGCAAGGATGCGGTTACTCGATCTCGTGAACTTAACGACGCTGAGCGTCAAGAACTGGCGTTATTTCTCAGAGCGAACAGCCGCGTCGCTGTCGACCACCCAGTCCTTGATCCGATTCTCAGTGAGATCCACAGCGGATTCCCTGAAAATCAGCGAGTCGACGGAGCATCGATAGCAAGGGGAATATATGATTGGGTTGTCGACAATATCGAATACAAGAAGGTCGGCTCCGGCTGGGGCAACGGTGATACGTTTTGGGCCTGCAACGAGCGTTATGGCAATTGCACTGATTTCCATTCGCTGTTCATCTCGTTGGCAAGAACTAGCGACATACCAGCTAAATTTGAAATGGGCTTTCCCATTCCCATGGATCGCCCCGCGGGAAGTATCAGCGGATACCATTGCTGGTTGAACTTCTACCTTCCGGAGACTGGATGGTTCCCGGTGGATGCTTCTGATGCCTTTAACTATCCTGAGAGACGGGAGATCTATTACGGTACGCAGCCGACGGATCGAATTCATTTCACCACGGGCCGGGATCTCCGACTCGGACCAGATCATAGAGATCGTGCTTTAAACTACTTCATATACCCCTATGTTGAGGTCGACGGAGTTCGGCACAAAGGCCCGGTCGATTCACGATTCAGTTATGTGGTGATCTAATCGCGACGTTACGTCCGTTCCTGGCCGAAAGCCTCCGCTAAGAAGCCGGCCGAACAATTCTGTACGACGCTCTATGCGAGCTTTTGGCTTCGGTCGGCGCAAGCAGCATGTGAGTAGAGTCGGGAAGGAAGAAACTTCCGCGGACCCCGTCACAGCGCCGGCGAATAACGGCATGAGACGATCAAGATATGTCGCGCCGACCCTCTTCATTAGTCTTGATCGTCGCCAACCTGATACCGCTAGCCGGCGTCCTGCTGCTTCAGTGGGACGTACTGGCTATCCTGATACTGTATTGGACTGAGAGCGTCGTAATCGGCGTTATCAACGTATTCCGAATGATCACTTGTCAGTCGGACAGCGTCTTCGACGGTCTGCTGCCTCTACTGTCGCGAAAGTCCGTGCCTGCTGAGCTAAGCGCCAGTTTGCCGAATATTCCGATTACCCCATTTAAATACTTCCTCATCCCGTTTTTTGTCCTTCATTACGGAGCATTTTGCTTTGGGCACCTGGCTGCGGTTATTGGACTATTCTCAGATTCCGGCCTGAGCCTTGGGGCAACTGTTTCGCTGGCAGAGTTCTGGCAACCATCGTTCTGGGTAGCGGTCGCCGCGATTGCAGGCAGCCATCTGTTCTCTTTCTTCAACAACTATATCGGTAAGGACGAACGCAAACGGGCGAACCTGTTCCTACTGATGCACAGACCGTATGGGCGCATCATCGCCATGCACATAACGATAGTTCTTGGTGCGGGATTTGTAATGTGGCTCGACAGCCCGTTGCCGATGCTGCTCTTGCTCATATGCGCGAAAATAGTGCTGGATTTGCAGCTGCACGCGAGAGAACGCGGTAGATTTAATCTGGTGGGTGACAGCGCGCAGTGAATGCCCTGGACGCCCTCGGAATGGCACTTATTTCCCGATACAGAAGCTAGAGAAGTACCCGAAGTGCGCAAAGCACAACGTTCTGTCGGCTCACTAACCATCGCATGGGCACATTCATGGGCACAGAATTCCCAGCCGTCTGCCTCGAATCCAGCGAGATCCAAGCTGCCCTGGGTGCTGTTATGCACTCCATTGCACTACTAAAAAAACGATTCAGCAGTGGGCCCCATATTCGAAGAGCGTGGGGGAGCAAAAACCATTCCCAGTATTGTCTATAGGCAGGGGGATGTCGTACTGCTGCAAAAACAAAAGGGGCCTTGCTTCCACTTTAACGTTCCTTAACGGCGACTTTCCGCTTCAGATCGGACATTCCTTGAGGTCGGGTTAGAATCAGGCTCATAGTCCGCTAACGGCTAGGTCGAAAAGACCAATAACTAGGAGGGAATGGAATGAATAGACCGTTGCTGCTGACGTTGGCGCTAGTCTTTTTTAGCGGCAACTTGATTGCACAGAGCGACTCACCGCCGACCGGGAAGACCTTTCTTGAAGGAACCTGGCAAGCCGACCTCGGATTCTCGCCCGGCGTTATAACCCGAGGGGGTGACACTATCTGGTTGGCCGGGACTACGGGCCACATCGATGAGAATGGGCAACCGATTACTGGCTTCGCGGCGCAGACCAGACAGGTGTATAGAAACATTGACGCGAGTTTGAGGCAGCTCGGGAGCAATCTCTCGGACGTTGTAACGGTATCAGTCTTCCTCGGTGATGCTCGGCACGTTGAACAGCTTATCGAGATCAGGAAGGAGATATTTCCGGAAGGGCGCTACCCATCAAGCATTCTTATCACTAACGCCAGTTTTGCGGAACCGGAGATCATGGTCGAGATCAAAGCGACGGCGGTCGTGGATCGATAGGAGGTGGGAGCGAGCTATAGATCATGGATGAAGTAGAGATTCTCCTCGCCACCAAAAGCGACCTTGACGGTGTGTTAGAGATTTTCAATCACGAGATCGTAAGCGATATAATGGCATGGGATATCGAGCCAATCGAGGGGCCAGACCGCGAACAGTGGTTCGAGGTGCGCTCCCAGCCTGAGTATCCTCTACTGGTTGCCGAAGCTAACAGCGAGATCGTTGGCTGGGCTAGCCTATCTCGATGGGCCCACCACGGCGCGTATGAGCGTACAGCCGAAACTTCGGTCTACGTCCGTCGAACTGAACAAGGTAAAGGTATCGGACTCTCTTTGCTGTTCCAACTAATCAAAGAAGGTCAGAATATCGGCCATCACGTTCTTATTGCGCGCAGTGACACTTCCAACGAAGCTAGCCGGCGGCTTCACCTTCGCGCTGGGTTCACCTCTGTCGGTGTAATGCATCAGGTTGGTTTCAAATCCGGGCGCTTCCTCGACGCGGAACTATTCGAATTGCTTCTCGATTGACCTAGTCAGCCCTCGCTTGCATATTATGCAGCGAATCGCCGTTTACGCGAATGTCTCCTTCACGAAAGCAGACATTCGGACTGAGTCTAAATCAGGATTCCTTAACGTCCACTCTGGAGAAAAAATGGACATTGAGTCCCACAGATCATCCTGCAAGAATCCCGTCTAAATGCAAGCCAACGAGAAATATAAAATGACGAATACGCTGAAAAGGTTGGCCAGAAATGTACTTCAACAATTTGATGTCGGTATAACAAGGTATAGCACTCTCCAAAGACTATTTCATGAGAGCAGGGTGCTGCACTATGTGAAAGCTAAGAATAAGAACATTGACCTAATACTAGAAATGTCAGATAAACAGCTACGTCAACTACTACCACTCATATTCAAATCAAACGCGCAACTATGGCAAGATTTGTTTGTGTTGTCAGAATTAGGCTTTAAGAGAAACGGATATTTTGTTGAGTTCGGTGCGACTAATGGTATCGACTTGAGCAATTCGTATCTCTTGGAAAAAGAATTTGGATGGAACGGAATTCTTGCAGAGCCTGCCAAATGTTGGCACAAGGACCTGAGAAATAATCGTAGTGCTGCTATTGAGACAAGGTGTGTCTGGCGCGACTCAAGGTCAATTCTGCATTTTAATGAGGTAAGTATATCGGAACTCTCAACAATTAATTCGTTTAGTCTTTCGGACAATCACCAAAGGAAAAGAGAAGTAGGCAAGGTATATGACGTTAAAACTATCTCTCTCATTGATTTGCTTGTCACGTACAATGCCCCAAAAATAGTCGACTTTCTCTCTATTGATACTGAAGGTAGCGAGTATGAAATACTAAGCAACTTCGACTTTGATAAGTATCAATTCAGAGTAATCACCTGCGAACATAATTTCACGCCAATGAGGGGGAAAATATTCTCATTGCTAACAGAAAATGGGTATGTTAGAAAATATAGAGAACTGTCATCATTTGATGATTGGTACATTCGGGAAACTGCACTTCCGATGACGGCCTACTGATTCAGGCTGAAGAGACCACTCGGTCCCGAGTTCCGTCGCAAATGACACGATCTATCACGACATGCTGAAATCAGAAGGGTGTAATGAAACGCGTCGCCAATACGCTGCGTACGAATTTGGTTCTGAATGGATTGGAGCAGGCGCTGTGCTCTCGAACCGGGACGCACGGCCTGATTCATCACAGCGACCGGGGCTGTCAGTATTTATCGATCCGCTATACGGAGCGTCTAGCTGAAGCGGGAGTTTACTTGTCGGTCGGCACTGTTCGGCACTAAAAAAGAGGCTGGGGAGGCAGCAGCTCGTTTGAGAAATTTCTGGACCAGTACGAGAAGTTTCGCCACTAATCCGAGGCAACAAAAAATATCTTGGGATAACAAGACTTTAGTATTCGTTTCAAGTGGTGTTCATATTCTGGGAGGGGTCCGATCTAAGGCATTGGGATGATTGGAAAAGCCAAGAGGACATTAGAGCAACGAGCATCTGCAGAGAATCGTGCATTCATTGCTGAATTGCGCCTCAGATTCCGCAAGCACGATTCCTATTCCCGTCTCGGTCGATTCGGTTGTCAATACCCCGGGGAACGCGACTCAGCACTGCCTTGCCTGAACGCGAAAACATCACATGCCAAGCCGCGGTCGGCGATACCGCGTAACTCCCGCAGCAAGTTTTCCGCCGAGACGGGGGCCGGGACCCGGAACCGATGCGACTCGCGCATGAAGTAATTGTATCGATAATCCGCCAAGTCGCCGAGGGCGGCGAGCGACGCCGTTGTGGCGTCGAGTCGATGGGGCAAGTGCTCGAACGACACGATGCTGATGGGTATCGGCATCGAGCGAATCACAGCAAGATCCAAGCCTTCGATGTCTATTTTACAGTATCGAGGCGCACCGTATTCGCTGATCAGCTCGCCGATTGTCGTGGTCTCGACCGTCTGCGACTCAGTGTACGCGATATTGTGAGAGCGCAAAGCTTGGAGCGAATCGACCCAGTCGGAGTCGAGACTCGATACAGTCAAATACCACGGTGACCAATGCAGCGTGGCCTGGCCCGACTCATCGCTTACTCCGCGCTCGTCAACTACGACGTCGCGGTTGGCCGAGAACCGTCGGCGCAGATAGCTCGCTAGAAACGGGTGCGGCTCGACAGCGACGACCTCGCACAACAATGACGCCAACACATCCACTCGATTGCCTATGTGCGACCCGAGATCGAAACACAAATCACCGGCGGAGAGCATCGACCCATAAAGCGCCTTCATCGCGCGCAACCGGCCTGGAACATAGTGGTACATGCACTTCGATTTGAAGAGTGCCAGCCGATATCGCCACGGAGTCTTAGATTGGGCAGTCAATTCAGTGAGGCCCCGTGCGCTCCACTCCGACGAGACCCACGATTGCCGAACGCAGCGCCCCTGCGTCGCGGAACCCGTTGAGCCACGGCAGGGTCGCCGCGACGGCAGCAAGTTGGACATGACATTCGAGCATCAGCCGATCGAGCTTGCCACCGAGCGCGTATGCTAGGCTTAGCCCAATCAACGGCAACGTATACCGCAGGGACGGCTGCAACATTCCCCAATCGACGCGCGGTGCGATCAGCCACGACTGCGTTACGCAGATCAGCAGTCCCGTAGCAGCAACTGGGAGTAATGCTCCCCAGAGAATGCCTGCTAAGCCGAGCCCAAAGCCCACCACGAAAGTGAGCTGCAATGTGATCGTGGCGACCAGTAGCAGCGACTCCCAACTGATCGCCTCGGCGATTACAGCGGCGAGCTTTAGCTGATCGGGGATCTCGAGACGGTAGATTCACTTACTCGGACGAAGAACGGTCGAGCTAACTAGCATGACTAGCGGCCGGATAGTGAAGAGATATGATTTGCGCAAGGCTCGCGAAGCCAGATATCGAAGGAGAATGTGTAGGGGAGGGCGCGGATCGAAAAGCTCTTCCGGTGCCCAAATGTTCAGCCTCGCGGCAAGCTCTGGTATAGCAGCTTTGTAGTTGCGGGTCGCACGCCCATCGCCGTGAAGCGCTCGAGTGTTCCAGTGAGCGAGGCGATGAGGTAGCGGCATGCCGGAAATACAGATTCTTTGGATACCCTTGCTCTCGAGATAACCGGAAAACAGCACGTCGTCGGCGAAAAATAGAGGCTCAAGCGGCTCGACCAGGTCGCGTATGTCGTTATCAAACCAGCCGCGGAGCATGATCGCTCCGAACCCAAATTGAAGAATATCAACGACGATGTCCTCGGGCGACTCCGCAACGAAAATAAGCTGATGCCGCAGCTGTGGCTTCGCCTCTATCTCCGGCCCTATCCGCGCCTCCATCTCGGACCAATGGCGGGGAAGGCGGCCTCCGGACGAGCCAATGGCTGCACGCCCGTACTCTTCTAATCTCCGCTCGAACACTTCCAGCATGTCCGGGTTGTAAGCCCAATCATCATCGACAATCACGATCCTAGTGATAGGGTCCGGTTCCTTGTCGAGCATGCCAATCAATTTGGTCGCGGGTCCGTAATCATTTGGCGAAACAAGGACCTCAATGGACTCGTCTTGCCGCAGCCAGTCCGGAACATCGTACGTCGATTGCTCCCGGAGGCAGAATTTGGAAATGCAGACGTAGATGCGATCTGGACTGCGTGTCTGCGCCTTGATTGAATCGATCACTGGGGCAATTTTCGAGATCCGTGACGGAATTGTCGCCAGCGTCACAACTAGGCGTCCATGAGGAACAGAGTCTATTTCGGACATTGCCATTTCCATCTTAGTTCTGCCCGCGTTTTCTCAGAAAAGAAGAACGTGGCATACCTACTGGAGTAGATTTCATCGAGTTCATCTGCACTTAAGGAATATCTGTCCAGGAATTCGGAATACAAAGTTCCATACCACTTTCGTCTGCCCTGGTTATCTTCCAGGAATTCGAGCTTGCGGCCACAAAATTCCTCAACAGCGTGCCAGCAATCTCTCAGTCTTTCTGTTTGAACGATGAGAAGGCTAATGCCGCCAACTTCGATTTTGGACCAGCCGGTAACAGCATCGAACGCGTACTCATAGACATCAACTCCGGTAAACCTCTTCAACTCGTTATCGAACCAATCGAGTGGATATCTGTGATCGAAAGTCTCCCTGAAGCAATCGACCAGGGCATCTATTCCTTCGCGACTATCGCGACTAGGCCTTATCTCGCTGAAATAATAGGCCAACCGGTAGTGCAGATGATGAAAATACATCGAAATATTTCGGCTGATCGGGTCACGTACAAGCGTGATTATTTTTAGTTTGCTTCGCCGGCGCACTCCTTCTCTTATCAAACGATAGAAGATCCAATGGACGGGCCTTTTGTATAGGCTACTCCTATAAAAGGGCTTGTGAGACCAAGGTTCGTTACTGGGGTAAAAGTTGTGAATCTGAAGGGCGCGCTCACCCAACGCTTTCGCCAGCGATGTAGAACCGACTTTGCCCATTTGATATATCAGTATGTTGTCTTCGTTCCTATACGCTCGATAAGACTGAACGAGGTGTTTGACTACATTTTTCGCCCGTTTGAGCATAGGCAATCCATTCACTTTCGGTGAACAAGCTGTCCGTTATTATCACGGTAACTGGCGAAAGGTGTCGTATGCAACATTACGCAGTGATGCCTGACACCGTCCATGACACGAGTTGGACTGACCGTACCCCTTGACCCGAGCCACGGGCAGTTACACCTTCACCATGGTACTGACGCCCGCATCATTCAATGGCCCGCCGCTTAAAGTCTCAATTCAGGTGAACGTCAACTGAATCTGAGTTTGTAACCATCAGCCCCGCCCACTGTGGCGGGGTTTTCTTTGTGTAGTGGTATCGGACTTGGCGCTCCAGCATCGCTTAATGCGGGTATCGTTGCGGGTACTAGACCGCCCTAATCCGTCCCAGTCCTTTCCCATTCAGCTACTTACACGGGCAATAGTGATTGTGGCCGACCAGCGACCCTAAAGAGTGTTTGCCCTATGCGGTCTTACATTCTCCGAAGCGGCCAATGATCACCTTTCGCCCTTCCTCGATCTGAGAATCTACGAAGTCAGCCCACCACTGGAGCATGTCTTTTCTCTGCGCCGCGTACTCCGCTCGGTTGTAGACGCCACGAACGCCTTTCTGCTCGTGCGCTAGTGCTTTCTCGATCCAGTCCGAGTTGAATCCGGTCTCGTGCAAGTGAGTAGATGCCGTTCGGCGAAAGTCATGGATTACAAAGTCCCGAATATCTACGTCCAATGTCCGAATGGCTACATTCAAACTGCTATGAGACATCGGGCGGTGAAGATTATGAGAACTCGGCAACACGTACTCGGAGCCGCTCGCCAGCGTTTTTAATTCCTCGAACATCGCCAACGCCTGGTCAGAGAGATACACGACGTGTGGCCTATCCTGCTTCATTCGCTCAGGAGGTATCGTCCACAGCTTTTCCTCGAAGTCGATCTCGTCCCATCGGGCGTTTAGCAGTTCAGACTTCCTGACCATGCAGAGGATAAGCAGATGGAGCGCGAGCTTATTACTCCGCCGCATGGACGACGAGTAGATAGCTCGAAGTAGCTTCCCAATTTCCTCTGGAGTTAGGGCAACGTCGCGACTTTTAGCCTGGGCGATATAGCGTGCCTCAATTGCTCCTGCCGGGTTGGTAGTCGCCTTCTCTCTCGATATGGCATAGGCATACATTCGCTTGACGGCATTCCGAGTAACCAGGGCCATATGATCTGCCCCCCGAGCCTTGATTCTGTCCGTGATGGCCAACACATCGAGTACCGTGACCTCTGTCAACCGCTTTGTACCGATAGCGGGTATCACATCCTTGTCGAGCAATCGACGCAGATTCCGCGTGTCCTTCACGTTCTTGGCGACTACATCCTCAAACCACTTCTCTGCAAACACAGCGACCGTGTCCGTGCCCTTGGCTTGCTCCTTCGCAGCTTGCTTCGCCTTCATCGGTGACTCGCCTCGCTCGACCAGCTCCCGGCATTCTTCGCGCCACTTCCTGGCCGCTCCAAGTGAATAGGCAGGGTATTCCCCAAGGGTTACTTTCTCCTGCCGATCAGCCAGCCGATACCTGAGCCGCCACACGCGCTTGCCTCGTGGCGTCACCTCAACGAATAACCCTGCACCATCCGCGACCTGATACGGCTTCTGGCGTGATCTCAAGGCGCGTAGCTTGGTATCTGTAAGGGACATGCAGCCTCCTGTGCCCATAATGCTGAATTTGTGCCCATGAGAATACCCCATTTTTGGCCGATGGGCACACCTATGGGCACAGAAGTTATCGGATGTTGCAGGCCCTACCAGGACCGTGTTGAACGCTACAGGTAAGTAATTACGAGGGTTTCGGAGAAATGACAGGACTGCTCTGGACGCTCTCGGAATGGCGCTTATTTCCCGATACAAAAACTCGAAAAAATCTCGCCGAGCAGATCGTCGCTCGTGATTTCTCCGGTCACTTCGCTGAGAGCCGCCTGGGCCGAACGCAACTCCTCGGCGGCGAGCTCGAGCGCGAGTGTGTTGACGAGCTGTGATCGCCCGTCTCGGAGATAATGCTCGGCGCGTTGCAACGCGTCGACATGCCGCGTCCGCGCGCTGAAAGCGCCCGCCGCATCGCTGTGATAACCGGCGATCGATTTCAGATGATCCGTCAGGGCTTCCACGCCCTCTCCGGTGAGCGCGGACAGACGGATGACGGTAACGCCGGCGCTCTCGAGGCGCCCGGGCGCGTCCTCGGTCAGGTCCACCTTGTTCTGAACGACGGTCACGGCCGCATCCTCGCCGGCTACCTCGCGTATCTCCGCGAGTTCGGTTTCTAGATCGGAGCGAATATCGGTCACCCAGATCAGTCCGTCGGCGCCTTCCAGCGCGCGCTGCGCACGTCGCATGCCTTCGAGTTCGACCGGATCGGCCGACTCTCGAAGGCCTGCTGTGTCGATGACCGTTATTGGCAGACCGTCGAGTGATAGATGCTCGCGCAATGCATCCCGCGTCGTTCCCGGGATATTCGTGACGATCGCCGCATCGTATCCGGAAAGCCGGTTCATCAGGCTGGACTTGCCGGCATTGGGAGGTCCCGCAATAACGACAGTCAAACCGTTACTCAACGCCGCGCCTTCTCGAGCTTGGCTCAACAACGTACCGAGTGCGGCGATGGCCGTATCGAAATTCCGCCCGAACTCGGTCGTATCGTTAAGCTCCAACTCCTCGTCGGGAAAGTCGAGCCACGCTTCAAGTTGCACCCGCAATGCCGTGAGCTGCTCCTGCACTTGATGCACGTGCGCAGAGAAGCGCCCATCGAGCGATCGGTAGGCCGCGCGCGCAGCCTTTGCTGATCCGCTTGCCACGAGGTCCGCAATTCCTTCGGCTTGCGTCAGATCGAGTTTGTCGTTGACGAATGCGCGCAAGGTGAACTCGCCGGGCTCCGCAGCGCGTGCACCGAGGCGCAACGTGCTGCCCAGCAAGATCTCGCTAACTACCAGACCACCGTGACCGTGGAGCTCGACGACATCCTCACCCGTAAACGATCGCGGGCCGGGAAAGTACAGCAACAGGCCGCGATCCATCGGCTCGCCTGTTTCGTCACTGAACTCGCAAAGATGGGCTTGCCGCGGCTCGGGAGATACGCCGGTCAGCCGCTTCCCTATCGAGTAGGCCTGCGGCCCGGACAGGCGAATAATCGCGACGGCACCGCTTCCCGGAGGTGTCGCGAGTGCTGCGATCGTGTCATCGGATCGGTATTTCACGGGCCGTTACCCCGGTCCTATAGGTTAGCCGTCGGTACGTTGCTCGTTTAAGTCGCTCCAACGACTTTATTTATTCGCCATTGTTGAAGGATCGACAGAGCCGTATTCGTTAGCCAGTAGAGCACGAGCCCCGCCGGGAAAAACGCGAACAGTGCGGTGAAGGCCACGGGCATGATCTGCATAATCTTGGCTTGAACGGGATCGGGCGGCGCCGGATTCAGCCGAGTCTGCATTAACATCGCAGCACCCATAAGCAGCGGCAGCACGAAGAAAGGATCTCGCGACGAAAGGTCGGTAATCCAGAGCATGAACGGCGCTTGCCTGATTTCCACGCTCTCGATCAACACCCAGTAGAAGGCGAAGAAAAACGGCATCTGGATCAGAATCGGCAAACACCCCGCCGCCGGATTGACCTTTTCTCGCTTGTAGAGCTCCATCATCGCCTGACTCAGAGCCGTGCGATCGTCCTTGAAGCGTTCTTGCAACGCTTTCATTCGTGGTTGCAGCTTGCGCATCTTCGCCATCGAGCGGCCACTGGCCTGCGTGAGCTTGTAAAAGGCGAGCTTAATCAGCAGCGTCACTAGAATGATCGACAGCCCCCAGTTATTGACGAACCCGTGTACCTTCGACAACAGCCAGAATAACGGCTGCGCGAGTATCGTCAGCACGCCGTAATCGACGGTGAGTTCCAACTCATTACCCGTGGCGGCAAGTTGATCCTGCAGCTTCGGCCCGACGAAAAGTTGTACGGGATACGTCAGGCTGTCGCCCGGGGCGACGGCTCTGACCTGACTTAGCGCAGTGAGCTGATAGTCCGAGCCGCGCGTGATCGCTTTATAAGTAACCATGTCCTCAGCCGGCGGGACAGCCGCCGCGAGAAAGTGGTGTTGAATACTGGCCAACCAGCCGCCGGATAGCGTCTGATCGATCGGCTCCAGAATGAGATCCTCTACGTCCAGCTTCTCGTACTCGTCGCCATCATAGAGCACCGGTCCGGTAAAGGAGTATGAGTCCACGGACGTGTAGGAGCGATCGACAGGAATATGGTGGCGAGACAGCTGGGCGTACGGCGCACCACTCCACGGCTCAGCCGACTGATTTTCGATCACTAGATTGAGTTCCACGCCGTATTGCCCGCGCCGAAACGTGTAGATCTTCTGAGCGCGCAATGGGCCCGAGGTCTGCCAGTCCAGCGTGACGATGAGCTCATCGTCACCATCCGCCAACACATAATCCGAACGCGGGCTCGTGAATGCAGCGAGGTGATTGGGCGCATCGCCCGCAGCGACGCCGAGGAATCCCGTCTGAAACACCCAGCGGCTTTCTGGTAAGAAATCCAGCAATCGCACCGGCATATCCGGAGTATCTTTGTCCACCGGATATGCCGGTAGATCGGCCCTGACGAGATCGCCGCCCTGAGTATCGATCATGATCTCGAGAACGTCCGTGCGGACGCGTATGACGCGCTCTGGCGCTGCTGCCTCAAATGGAGGGGTCTCGACCGGGGCGTCCGATTCAGTCAGCGCCGGCAGCGATTCGGCGGGCGAGTCGAGTTGGGGCAACTCCAGCGGCAGTTCTGGAGCCGTCCCCGCAGCCTGCTCTGTCGGTGCTGTAACGACGGCGGGAGGGTAGTCAACCAGCCACGCGCGATAGGTAAACCACATCATCATGAATAATGACATCCATACGAGTAGCCTGATGTTATTGAGGTTCACTTCAATCCGATCGGTGTACGCTGCGGTGGAAGTGTCGCTGTAGGCTATCGCGCAAGACAGTGTTGTCGGCTGCCGGGGCAGCTCTGTTCGCCAAAACAACAAAATCCAGTGCCGTTAGGTCTGGCTGTCGGCGAAATACTTCGCGGGCGAGACGCTTGAGGCGGTTACGAGCTACAGCATGTTTGGCGATACGTCGTGACACGGTCAACCCCAGCCGCGCTGTGTCACCTTGGTTCGGGCGTGACAGCACGGTGAAATAACGGTCCGACGACCGCGTTGGGTGAGCAAAGACTCGACCAAACTGCATAGTTGTCGTCAGCCGTCTAGGACGAGAGAAGCCAGCCGGTTTTCGCAACGAGATCCTACTTGAGCTCAGAGGAGCTAGGGGGCTAGTCGTATCCGGCCCTTGGACCGTCGCCGTTTCAGAACTAGACGCCCGGCTTTAGTCGCCATGCGAGCTCGAAAACCATGGGTGCGTTTGCGCTTGATGTTGCTGGGTTGAAAAGTTCGCTTCATGATGGGGCCGACCCTGATTCCGGTCCTTTAATAAAAGTTCTAGGCAAATCAATAAGATGTGCTAGGGCGAGAGAGCAGGAAACTTTACGCGCGGCGAGGAGTACTGTCAATAGCGCCGGCCGGCATCTAAGTTGTGGATAACTGGGGCGGTGCCGTTATAGACTGAGGTCTCTTGCGGGGACACATACCCTTACCGACAAACAACGATAACCGACAACAGAACGACTACCGTGACAGCAAACTCGGCGGTACATCCGCCCTTGTGGAATCAGTGCCTGCGGGCACTGGAAATCGAACTTTCTGAGCAGCAGTTCCATACCTGGATCCGCCCTCTTCAGCCTGTCGAGGAAAACGGGCGCCTCAAACTTCTCGCTCCGAACCGCTTCGTCATCGATTGGGTTCAGGACAATTGCTTCGACAAGATTCTTGCTGTCACCGGCTCCGTACCGGTATCGATCGAGGTCGGGAGCCGACGTCCACCGTTGATTGCTGCTAAGCCTATTGCTGTTCCGACCCCACAGCCCCGGCCGCCGGTGTTGGGAAGCCAGCTCAACGCAGCCTTTACATTTGACAGCTTCGTCGAAGGAAAGAGTAATCAACTCGGCCGCGCTGCCGCTCTCCAAGTTGGCTCGAATCCAGGCCGTGCATATAACCCGCTGTTTATCTATGGTGGCGTCGGTCTCGGCAAGACCCATCTGATGCATGCGATCGGTAATGTAATACTCGAGAACGATCCTTCGGCGAAGGTCGCCTACGTTCATTCGGAGCGCTTCGTAGGCGACATGGTGCGCGGTTTACAGCACAACACCATTGCCGAATTCAAGCGCACTTACCGTTCCTTGGATGCCCTGCTCATTGATGACATTCAGTTTTTTGCCGGTAAGGAACGCTCGCAGGAAGAGTTCTTCCATACCTTTAACGCGTTATTGGAGGGTCAGCGACAGATTATCCTCACCTGCGATCGTTATCCAAAGGAGGTGTCTGGTCTAGAAGAGCGACTAAAATCGCGCTTCGGGTGGGGTCTCACGGTAGCGATTGAACCGCCCGAACTAGAAACCAGTGTTGCGATTCTGATGAGCAAGGCGGCGGCCGACGGTCATCTGATTCCGGAGGAGGTTGCGTTCTTTATCGCTCAGCGGATCCGCTCAAACGTTCGCGAACTCGAAGGCGCCTTACGACGGGTAATCGCCAACTCACAGTTCACCGGTCTCCCCATTACTCTGGAGTTCACGAAGGAAGCATTACGTGATCTTCTCGCTCTGCAGGATAGGCTTGTCACAATAGACAATATCCAAAAGACAGTTGCCGAGTATTTCAAAATGCGTATCGCAGATTTACATTCGAAGCGTCGCAGCCGATCGATTACACGGCCTCGACAGATTGCGATGGCGCTGGCGAAAGAGTTGACCAGCCATAGCCTGCCCGAGATCGGCGATGCGTTCGGCGGCCGCGATCACACGACGGTATTGCACGCCTGCCGCCGGGTGAAACTGCTAAGAGAAACTGAGACTCGAGTTGCCGAGGACTATGGCAACCTGTTGAGAACGTTGACCGGATAAATGTATAAGCTGTGGACACACTAAACGTTCGTAGTTCTCCACAGCCGTTTCACAGGTTTAATGACCAGTAACCCCCTGCTTCATACTTTCGTAAGTTTTTGTTTTTAAACGATTAATAGTCTTTTTCCCCATGTTTTTTGAGCTTAATAATAACTACTATAAGAAAGTCTAATAGGTATATGAATTATGAAATTTAGTGCGTCACGAGAAACGATACTGAAACCGTTACACGCGGTTATCGGTGTTGTAGAACGGCGTCAGACTATGCCGATCCTCAGCAATGTCCTGCTATCAGTGAGCGATAACAAACTGACGATGACGGCAACGGATCTTGAAGTGGAGTTGCGGGCCGAAGCAGAGGTGGAGGCCAGTTCGACCGGAGAGATCACGATACCCGGGCGTAAGCTACATGACATCTTTCGAGCGCTTCCGGATGACGTTCAGGTAGATTTCGCTTTGAGTGGTGATCGGGTCACCATCAAGGCCGGCAGAAGTCGATTCACATTATCGACTCTACGCGCGGCTGACTTCCCGATGGTAGAGGAAGTTGCGGCACAACAGACGCTGCGATTAGCACGCCAGGAGTTACGCCATCTATTGGAGCAGACGCAATTCTCGATGGCTCAGCAAGACGTTCGTTATTACCTCAATGGGTTGCTGTTCGAAACAGAGGGAAAGACGTTACGGTCGGTCGCGACCGATGGACATCGCCTGGCACTCGCCGAGCTCGAAATGGCAGAGCCGGCGCAGAGAAACGAACAGATTATCGTGCCGCGTAAAGGCGTGTTAGAGCTGCAACGGTTGCTGGATGGTGACGGTGAGGTTGAACTGACGCTAGGGGCGAACCATGTGCGGGCGCAGGTCGATAGCATTCGGTTTACGTCGAAACTTATAGACGGAAAATTTCCGGATTATGGACGCGTCGTACCGGCGGAACCGCCGAATATCGTCAAAGCCGACCGGAACTTATTGCGACATGCGCTGCAGCGGGCGGCGATTCTTTCGAACGAGAAGTACCGTGGGGTACGGCTGGCGCTGGCAGAGAATAACGTGACCATTCAGGCGAATAATCCGGAGCAAGAAGAAGCGGAGGAGTCTGTAGAGGTGGAATACAGCGGGGAGGTGATGGAGATCGGTTTCAACGTGACCTACCTGCTGGAAGCGTTGAGTGCCGTCAGCGAAGAACAGGTTGAAGTCGGTCTTGGCGATACCAATTCTAGCTGCGTGATTCGGGCGCCGGGTAGCGTGAATAATAAGTTCGTCGTCATGCCCATGCGGCTTTAGCCTGTTCAGCGCGACCGGTCGTTCTTATCGTGCCTCTGACCCGGGTACGGATTCAATCTTTTCGGTGTTTAGCTGCGGTCGAGCTTGAGCTCGACCCGCAGCGCAACTACTTCTTTGGCCGCAACGGCGCAGGCAAGACCAGCCTGCTCGAGGCGCTGTATCTCCTGGGACGCGGCCGATCGTTCCGAACCCGCCAAAACAGGCGACTTATTCAACATGGCGAGGACGGGTTTTCGGTATATGGTGAACTTGACGATCGGGGTCGACAGCACCGGCTGGGGGTTGCGCTCGGAAAGGAAGGCTTGCAGCTCCGGCTGAACGGTCAGCCGGCCCAAGGGATGGCTGCGCTGGCTCAGGTACTGCCGGTACACGTGATCGAGCCGAATATTCATCGTTTGATTGAAGGAGGCCCCAGCGAGCGACGGCGTTTCCTGGACTGGGGAGTGTTCCACGTGGAACCAACCTATCTCAACAACTGGCGACACTATCGACGGGTTCTCGGCCAGCGGAATGCGGCACTGAAACAAGGACAGGGCGCCGAAAGCTGGAATCAGGGCTTCCTGGACGCGGCCGCCGTCGTCGATCAAGCGAGATCGCGCTACGCACGGGATCTACAGGCTGCTCTGGTCGGTCTGGGTGAGAAACTACTCGGCACCGCCGTCGAGGTCGATTACCGTAGCGGCTGGGCCAACGGAGTAAGCCTCGAAGACGCACTGAGTGCCTCTTCTAAAAAAGACCGATCGTTCGGTCTGACTCACGTCGGCCCGCATCGGGCTGATATCGGCGTCAGCATGGATGCTCGCGGGGTGCGCGAGGAGGTCTCGCGCGGCCAGCAGAAGCTCGTCGCCGCAGCGCTGATATTAGCCCAGATACGGGTTTTCGCCGCGGGCAGAAGTGACGGTGGCGTCCTATTGGTAGACGATCCCGCCGCTGAGCTTGATCAAACCGCGCTGACAGGATTACTCGCGGCTCTGGAGGGGCTGCCCGCCCAGTTGATTCTGACCGGGCTATCGGAAGCGCGGCTACCGCCTGCTCATGATTTCCCCGTGTTTCACGTGGAACAGGGACAGGTCGCCCAGGTGCTATAATAGATCGGTTTTGCTAGGGATCGATTTTCGAATGGGTCAAGACGACTATACTTCTAGGAATATCAAGGTCTTAAAGGGCCTTGAGGCAGTCAGAAAACGCCCCGGGATGTACATCGGCGATACCGATGACGGCTCTGGGTTGCATCACATGGTTTTCGAGGTCGTCGACAACTCCATCGACGAGGCACTCGCCGGTCACTGCAGTGAGATCGCAGTGACCATTCATGCGGACGAATCCATCACCGTTACCGATGACGGTCGTGGCATACCCGTCGATATCCACCCCGATGAGGGGCGATCTGCGGCAGAAGTCATCATGACCGTGTTGCACGCCGGCGGAAAATTCGATGACGACTCCTACAAAGTCTCCGGCGGACTGCACGGCGTCGGCGTTTCGGTGGTCAACGCGCTATCGGAGACGCTCGTGCTGACGATCGAGCGAGCCGGTAAGGCGTACTCACAGACCTACGCGATGGGAGAGCCGTTGGCACCGCTCGACGTCAGTGGTGAGACCGAGGGAACGGGCACAACCATACGCTTCAAGCCCAGCCCGACGATTTTTACCAATATCGAGTTCGACTACGACATCCTGACCAAGCGCCTGCGGGAACTGTCTTTCCTGAACTCGGGTGTTCGGATATCTCTCACCGACGAGCGCGACGACCGTAGCGATGTGTTCGAGTACATAGGCGGTATTCAGGCGTTTGTCGAACATCTGAACCGGAACAAGACGCCGATCCATCCGTCGATCGTGCACTTTAAGGAGAGCCGTGCGGATATCCAGGTCGAGGTTGCGTTGCAATGGAACGACGGTTACCAGGAAGGGACTTTCTGTTACACGAATAATATTCCCCAACGAGACGGCGGGACCCATCTCGCGGGATTTCGCGCGGCCCTGACGCGGACGCTGAACGCCTATATCGAGCGCGAGGGTATTGGCCGGAAGGAAAAAGTGTCGACCAGCGGCGACGACGCTCGCGAGGGCCTGACGGCAGTGCTCTCAGTAAAATTACCGGATCCGAAGTTTTCATCGCAGACGAAAGACAAGCTGGTCTCCTCTGAAGTTAAGGGTACGGTTGAGTCTGTCGTCGGCTCCCAGCTCGAGGCATTCTTGCTCGAGCATCCGACCGAGGCCAAAGTCGTCGTCGGCAAGATCATAGAAGCAGCGCGAGCCAGGGAAGCGGCGCGCAAAGCTCGTGAAATGACGCGCCGAAAGGGCGCGCTCGATATTGCAGGGCTACCCGGGAAACTTGCCGACTGTCAGGAAAAGGACCCCGCGTTATCTGAGCTGTTTCTTGTCGAGGGCGACTCCGCCGGCGGTTCGGCCAAGCAGGGCAGAGACCGCCGAACCCAGGCCATTCTGCCGTTAAAGGGCAAGATACTGAACGTCGAAAAAGCGCGTTTCGATAAGATGTTGCAATCGCCCGAAGTCGGTACGCTGATTACAGCGCTCGGCTGCGGCATCGGGCGAGCCGATTTCGAGCCCGACAAGCTGCGTTACCACCGCATCATTATCATGACCGATGCCGATGTCGATGGATCGCATATCCGGACGCTCCTGCTGACGTTTTTTTATCGGCAGATGCTCACGCTCATCGAGCGTGGCCACATCTATATCGCGCAACCGCCGCTGTACAAGCTCAAGCGGGGCAAGCAGGAGTATTATGTTAAAGACGATGCCGAGCTGAACGCATTGTTGCTGGCAAGTGCCATCGAGGACGCCGAACTCCATGTCAGCCCGGACGCGCCACCGATCAAGGGTGAGCCCCTGGAGAAGCTCGCGCTAAAGTATATGGAGATCAAAAACATCATCGAGCGCTGGGGACGGCGTTACGACGACAATGTGCTCCGCGCCATGATGTGGCTACCGGAGATGACCGAGGCCGATCTTGACGATGCCGAAATCTTTCAATCCTGGTGTACACAGCTCGAAAATCGGCTGAAGATCTTGAATGGGGCGGGACCGCGCTACCATGTTCGTGTTCAGCAGCACGAGGATGATGCCGATGCTTCCATCGTTGTCGGGCGTGACCATCACGGCGTGACGTCGCTGAAGGTTATTCATCAGGGCTTCTTCCGCTCGCCTGAATACCAGCAGATCGCCGCCATTGGCGCTGAGATCAAGAATCTCCTCCAGCCCGGAGCCTTCGTGTCGCGAGGCAAGGAGCAGACCGAGGTCAGCGCTTTCCCGGAGGCGATTGACTGGCTGATGAACCAGGCCAAACAAGGCCAGAATATCCAGCGCTACAAGGGTCTGGGCGAGATGAATCCCGAGCAGCTATGGGATACGACGGTCAATCCCGAGACCCGGCATCTGATGCAAGTTCGTATCGAGGACGCCGTTGCGGCAGATGAGATCTTCACGACGCTGATGGGCGATCAGGTTGAGCCACGCCGTGACTTCATTGAACGCAATGCACTAGCCGTGGCCAACCTGGACATCTAGTTAGGAGCGCGCGACTAGCGTCCGATCGCCGTCACGGTAGTCTCAATCCACTGTTGTACTTCGTTGGTTAGATCCCTGGGGTTTCGACCCACGGTCTCTATCGGCGCGCCGACGATCACTCGTATGGTTCCCGGACGTTTGAGCCAGCTACGGCGGGGCCAGAATTCACCGGCGTTGTGCGCGACCGGTATAATCGCGCGGCCGGCGGCGATTGCCAACAGCGCGCCGCTCAATCCGTAGCGTCCCGCCTGTCCGGCCGCGACCCGCGTCCCTTCGGGGAAAATCATCACCCAGTAACCTTGCTCCAGCCGCTCTTGCCCCTGCGCGACGACTTGTTCGACAGCGGCGCGACCCGCTTTCCGGTCGATCGCAATGGGCCGATATCTTCGTATCACCCAGCCAAGGATCGGTGCCCACAGCAGCTCTCGTTTCAGGACCCAGGTCTGCAGCGGGAAAATCCGGAACTGGGCGATCGTTTCCCACGAGGAGGAATGTTTCTGCAGGACGACACAGTTGTCTCTGTCCAGATGCTCTGCACCCTCCACAACGTAATCGAGGCGACACAGAATCCTCAGGAGATACAGCACGGATCCTGCCCAGGCCACCGCGACGCTGTAACTCAGTTGACGCGATACGAACCCGAACAGCAGGGCGACGATGCCGTAGACGGCTACGGAGAGAAAGAGATAACCGGTAAACAGAACCGAGCCGATGTACCGAGCGAGGGTACTCACTCGTCGAGCTCCGCAATTAAAGCTCGGGCCGCTGCGGCCAGATCGGCAAAAGACTCGACCCCGTTATCGTCGAGCGCGGCCACGGTATCTTGCCCATAGCCGGTGAGGACGAGTATTGGCCGCGCCCCGACACGGCGCGCCAATTCGACATCGGTGATTTTGTCTCCGATCAGCGGGACCCCCGCCAAGGAGATGTTGAAGTCGGCCTTAACACGTTCCAGCAAGCCCGGCCGGGGTTTGCGGCAGTCACAATCGTCATCGGGTCGATGCGGGCAGTAATAGAACCCGGCGATTTCTCCACCCGCGGCCCGCACGGCCGACGTCATCTTCCGATGGATCTGACTGAACTCGGTTTCAGAGAATAAACCTCGACCGATCCCGGACTGGTTGCTGACGACCACGACACGGAAGCCGGCAGCGTTCAGCGCGGCGATGGCGTTGAGGCTGCCGGGGAGCGGCTGCCACTCCTCCGGCGTCTTTATATAGTCCTGGGAATCGTGATTGATGACTCCATCTCGGTCGAGAATGACGAGCTTGTCCGTTGCTACCATCCGCGAATTCCGCTGGCCCGAATCGGCGCTAACCGTTAACCCGGTCCTGAATATAGGCTGCGACATGGTCCGCCGGGAGACGAATCTGCTCGCAGCTATCGCGTTCCCTCAGGGTTACCGTGTCATCGGTCAAGGTGTCGCCATCGACGGTGATACAGAAGGGCGTGCCGGCTTCGTCCTGGCGGCGATAGCGCCGTCCGATCGCACCCTTTTCATCGTAGTAGGTGCTGAGCTGTTTTCGAAGCTGCCGAAACAGAGTCAGCGCCCGTTCCGGCATGCCGTCTTTTTTGACGAGCGGAAAGACGGCGGCCTTGATCGGCGCCAGCCGGGGATGGAGTTTTAGGACAGTGCGCAATTCCCCGCCCACTTCGTCTTCGGCATAGGCGTCGCAGAGAAAGGCCAGAGCCGCGCGGTCGGTACCGGCCGACGGCTCTATCACGTACGGGAGATAACGTCGCAAGTCCTTATCTGGTTCCTGGTCGTCGAAGTAACGCAGGTCCTTGCCGCTCTTGTCCATATGTTGGCGTAGATCGAAGTCGGTACGGTTGGCAATGCCTTCGAGTTCGCTGAGCCCAAAAGGAAATTCATACTCGACGTCGGCACACCCGGCGGCGTAATGAGCCAGTTCATCTTTATCGTGTTCGCGCAGGCGTAACTTATCTGGACTCAGACCTAGATTCAGATACCAGCGAAATCGCCGATCTCGCCAATAGCGATACCACTCCTCCGCCTCCGCCGCACGGCAGAAAAACTCAATTTCCATCTGCTCGAACTCTCGACTACGGAACGTGAAATTGCGCGGATTGATCTCATTGCGAAACGCTTTACCTATCTGTCCAATGCCGAACGGAACCCTGACGCGAGCCGTGTCGCAGACATTCTTGAAATTCACGAATATGCCTTGGGCAGTCTCCGGGCGCAGGTAGGCGACGCTGGAGTGGCCTTCGAGAGCGCCTACGTGGGTCTTGAACATGAGGTTAAACGCCCTTGGCGCCGTTAGAGTCCCTGGCGCGCGCACGCCGGGCGCGAGAACCTTCGCTCTTAAGTCATCGTCCAGCAGCGCGTCGGCCACCGGTGTCAGTCGGTACTCGCCACCGCGCTTGGTGATGGCCTTGATGCGTTTACGATGCGGAGCGATCAGATCGGCGTCCGGGGTGATACCGGCTTCGCCCGGCGAGGCAAACAAGGTCTCATTGGCAGCCGCGCCCGACTCGGCCTTCTCGACCGGTTCCATGCGGAACACGACCAATTGATCCGCGCGGTAGCGTGTCTTCGTCTCACGACAGTCCACCATGGGGTCGTTGAACCCACCGACATGGCCGCTAGCCTCCCAGATGGCGGGATTCATCAGGATAGAGCAGTCCAGTCCGACCATATCGAACGCAGCCGGGGCACCGTCCGGTGCCGTCGTCTGGTCGTGGTGTCCGACCATATCGTCCCACCAGGCGGCCTTGATATTGCGTTTGAGTTCGACCCCCAGAGGCCCGTAGTCCCAGCAGCCATTAAGGCCGCCGTAGATCTCACTGGAAGGGAAGATAAAGCCCCGCCGTTTACACAGTGAGACGAGCTTATCCATAGATACCATCAGTTATCTCCGAGGCGATACACGTCTGCGCGCAAAGCGCGCCAGTATAGCCAGCAATCTCGAAGACGCCAGGCCGGATTTCGACCCTGAGACTCCCTTTGCGCACCGATCTAGGGCATTATACGCGGGCGCCCGCACCATCCTGGAGCAGATCGTACCGGGGTGCTGCTGCATCATCGAATTAAAACAATAGCTTATGGTGGCTCACGGGCTGGCACAAATGCTGCACATAGAAAGACCCTGAATCAGGATTGCCCCTGGGAAAGATCCTGCGCGGTCTCGATCGTGGCGGGTGACAGGTTGACCTGTGCCAGACCGGCAAGAGCCGGAGTTTTATAGATTACCGACAACGGACAGTAATGGAGGAAAACCATGTCGTCTACGGACATTCTCAAGCTGATAGAAGAAAAAAACGTCAAATTCGTCGACCTACGATTCACCGACACACGTGGAAAAGAACAGCACGTCACTGTGCCGGGCCACGCTGTCGATGAAGGATTCCTTGAGGGCGGCAAGATGTTCGACGGATCCTCGATCGCGGGCTGGAAGGGCATCAACGACTCGGACATGATCCTGATGCCGGACGCATCGACCGCGGTTCTCGACATCTTCACTGAAGAAGCCACTCTCAATCTCCGTTGTGATGTTGTCGAACCACTGACAATGCAGGGCTATGATCGCTGCCCGCGTTCGCTGGCTAAACGCGCCCAGGAGTACATGCGCTCGACAGGAATTGCCGATGAGGCGTACTTCGGGCCTGAGAACGAGTTCTTCGTCTTTGACGACGTCCGCTGGAATGTGCAAATGCAGGGCGTGTCTTACGCAGTTGAATCGACGGAAGCTCACTGGCATTCCCAGAAGGAATACGAGGACGGCAACATCGGCCACCGGCCCGGGATCAAGGGTGGGTACTTTCCGGTACCGCCGGTCGACTCACTACACGATATCCGCTCTGCAATGTGCCTGGCACTGGAGGAGATGGGGCTTTCGACGGAGGTTCACCATCACGAGGTAGCCACCGGCGGGCAGGGCGAGATCGGCGTTAGATTCGATACGCTCGTGAAGAAGGGAGACGGCGTACAGATTCTCAAATACGTGGTCATGAACGTCGCGCACAGCTACGGTAAGACGGCCACGTTTATGCCCAAGCCGCTTGTCGATGACAACGGCAACGGCGCGCATGTGCATCAGTCGTTGGCTAAGGACGGCAACAATGTCTTCACCGGTGACGGCTATGGCGGGCTCTCGGACACGGCGCTCCACTACGTCGGCGGGATACTGAAGCACACGCGGGCCATCAATGCCTTCACGAACGCATCGACGAACAGCTATAAACGCCTCGTCAAGGGCTTCGAGGCGCCGACTCTACGGGCCTACTCGGCGCGCAACCGGTCTGCAGCCGTGCGCATTCCCTATGAGGCGAATCCGAAGGGCCGTCGAATCGAAGTGCGCTTCCCGGACAGTTGCGGGAACCCGTACTTCGCCTTTGCGGCCATGCTGATGGCAGGACTCGACGGTATCCAGAACAAGATCCATCCAGGTGAGCCGGTCGACAAGGACTTATACGATCTGCCGCCGGAGGTAGAGAAGGATATTCCGACCGTGTGCTTTTCTCTCGAGCAGGCTCTGGAGGAACTCGACAACGACCGCGGATTCTTGACGGCGGGAGGGGTCTTCTCAGACGACCTGATCGACGGTTACCTGGAGCTCAAGGAGGAGGAGCTGACACTGCTGCGAAAATCCACGCATCCGGTTGAATTCCAGATGTATTACAGCCTATAGAATCGTCACGAGGCAGATTCTGTCAAATCGGAATAAACGGCGGGATTGCCAAAATCCCGCCAAGTTCCTTGGCACAGGAGAATTATTGGGGCTAAGCTTGGGGTATGTACAAGTGGCTGATTCTGTTGTCCTTGCTCTCAACCGTCGCGAGCGGCCAGACTGCCTATACCTGGGTGGACGAGAACGGCCAGACGCATTACTCGGATCGCCCGGTACCGGGATCGGCCCCGATAGAACTCGAGACCGCGCAGGGTTTCACGGCACCTCGGCCCGCCATCCGGGAGGCTGCCGAGCCGGAAGCGGAGATCGATCCGGCTGCTGCGTACACGGCGTTCAATATTCTCCAGCCGCAGCAGCAGGAAACGCTGTGGAACGTTGCCGGCAACGTTGGTGTGTCGCTGGACATCTCACCCGGCTTGCAGCCGGGGCACCACGTAGGAGTTTATCTGGATGGGGAGTTAACGGACGTGGGCACGACCGCGTTGCAGTTTCAACTAACCGAAGTCTTTCGTGGCCAACATACGCTGCAGGCTGTCATCCTGGACAACGACGGCGGCGACGTACTGCGCTCGTTGGCGGTGACCTTTATGGTCCAGCAGACTACCCTGTTGAATCCGAACAATCCGAACGCGCGTTAACTACTGCCTGGGAAACCTCCGCGACCTCCGATTCTGGCGCCAACCCCGTCCGCAAAACCTCCTCCGCTCGCTCGCCCCGAGCAGCAAAGGCACCGAGTTCCGACAGTATTCTCGGCGGCCTCACGACGGCGGTTGCCGTGTTGGGCGCAGATCTCAAGGTAATCTACCTCAATGCCGCAGCGGAGAATCTCCTGGGCGTCAGTCTTCGGCAGTCACTCGGCCGGCCGATCGGCGAACTCGTACTACCGCCTGATGAATTGACGGCGCTGTGCCAGCGGGTATTGGACTATGGCGTAACCTGCGGTTGCCGCGAGCTTGCGGCACGCGTTGGAGATCGTGAGGTGACCATGGACTGCCGCGCCTCGCCCCTGGACGGTCTCGATGAGCGATTACTGCTGGAGCTATTCGATACGGAGCGAGACCGGCAGGTGCGCCGAGAAGCTGAGTTGCTCGCGCAGCAACGGGTGAGCCGGCGGATAATCCGCCAGCTTGCCCATGAAGTAAAAAATCCATTGGGAGGCTTGCGGGGTGCCGCACAGCTACTGGAGCGTCAACTACCGGCCGCCGAACTCAAGGCGTATACGGACGTGATCATAGACGAAGCGGATCGCCTCGCCGCCCTCGTGGATGGGATACTTGACGCCGGCGGTCAGCCGAGACCGAAGAGATTCAACCTTCATGAGATCACGGAGCATGTAGGCAAGTTGATCGAGGCGGAGAAACCCGAGGGAATCACCCTCGTACGGGACTACGATCCGAGCCTGCCCACAACGATCGCCGATCGAGACCAGTTGATCCAGGCGTTCCTGAACCTCGCTAAGAACGCGATGCAGGCTCTGGAGGGATCAGGTCAGCTCATTCTTCGGACCCGGGCGTTAATCAACTACACGCTGGGCGGTCAGAAGCATCGCCTTGTATTGTCGCTCGAGGTCGAAGACGACGGTCCTGGAATTCCGGACGATCTGAAGGAGACGATTTTCTACCCGCTCGTTACCGGGCGCGACATGGGAACGGGACTGGGGCTAACCATTGCGCAAGATCTTGTCAGCCGCAACGGCGGCTTGATCGAGTTCTCGAGCCGGGCGGGATCGACGGTCTTTCAGGTCAGGCTGCCATTGTCGAGTGAGGCGAAGACGTCCTAATGGCCACGCCCGGTCTTTCCGTTTGGATAGTCGACGACGATGAGTCGATTCGTTGGGTGCTGGAGCAGGCGCTGAAACAAGCGAATATGATTCCGCGCTGCTTCGATTCGGGCGAAGCGTTTTTTATGGCGCTGGCGCTCGAGAAACCCGATGTTCTGGTCACCGACATCCGTATGCCCGGGATGACGGGGCTGGAGTTAATGGAGCGGTTGGGAGAGCAGGAGCCCGAGATTCCGGTGATCGTCATCACTGCGCACTCGGATCTCGATAGCGCGGTGTCGGCCTATCGGGGCGGTGCGTTCGAGTACTTGCCGAAGCCGTTCGACATCGACGACGCTGTGGAGCTCGTGTCTCGGGCCGCCCGGCAGCGTAGTGCGAACGTGGCCGAACGGCCCCGGGCCGGTGCGCCGCGCATGATCGGCCAGGCCCCGGCCATGCAGGAGGTATTTCGAGCGATCGGCCGTCTGTCACGATCCAGCATGATCGTTTTGATCACCGGCGAGTCGGGGACGGGGAAGGAACTTGTCGCTCAGGCGCTGCACGAGAATTCTCCGCGGGCCAGTCAGTCATTTGTCGCGCTGAACACGTCGGCGATCGCGGCTGAGCTTCTTGAGTCGGAACTGTTCGGTCACGAGAAAGGGGCGTTCACCGGTGCAGACAAGCGGCGCATCGGGCGTTTCGAGCAGGCGGACCGCGGCACGCTGTTCCTGGACGAAATTGGGGACATGTCCGCGCAGCTGCAAACCCGGTTACTCAGGGTGCTGGCGGAAAATGAATTCTTCCGCGTCGGAGGCCAAACCAGTGTTCGAGTCGATGTGCGAGTGATCGCCGCAACTCACCAGGACTTGGCTCAGGCCGTAAAGACAGGTCGATTTAGAGAGGATTTGTTCCATCGCCTGAACGTTATGCGCATTCAGGTCCCTGCCTTGCGAGAACGCCGCGAGGACATTCCGGAGCTGGCGCAATTCTATTTGAGTGAAGCGGCGAGCGAGTTAGCGGTCGCGGCGAAAACTCTACATGCGGATGCCGTGGACCTTCTGTCACAGTACGACTGGCCGGGGAACGTCCGTGAGCTCGTCAATGTCTGTCGCAGGTTGACGGCCACCGCTGCCGGACGTGAGATAACGGAACAGGATTTGCCACAGGAGTTCGGTGGTCCGTCTCACGCACAAGCGGCTATCGACTGGACCGCCGATCTTGCCCGATGGGCGGATGACCAGCTTGCCGACGGCGGTTCGCCGTTACTCGATGAAGCGTTGCCGGCATTCGAACGAACGCTGATCGAGGCGGCATTACGCTGCGCCCAGGGTAAGCGGCTGGAGGCGGCCAAATTACTCGGCTGGGGCCGCAATACGCTCACCCGCAAAATCAAAGAACTCGGCCTAGACGACGATTAGCGTAAATACGGGGACGGTCTACCTAACTATCTATCTAGACAGTTTAATGTAGTTCGCGAGTTAGGTAGACCGTCCCCGTATTTACGCCCGATCAGAACTTTCGGCGTTCGATATCGGCAATGATTTCCTCGGCAAGCTCGAGTGCCGCCACGCCGTCGTGCCCAGAAACCTCGCAGGGCTTGTTCTCGAGGATCGACTCGACGAATGACGCGACCTCGGCGGCCAGCGCATCGCCTTTTTCGAGGTTCCAGCTCTCCTGCTTCAGCGTGGGCTGCTCCTCGCTGGCGTTCCCGGTGTGAGTGACCAGCTGGACTTCGCCCGCGCCAAAATCGATAGAAAGGTATTGATGTTTCTGGAAGACACGGAACTTGCGCTGCGTACTCGTCGAGACGCGGGACGCGGTGACATTGGCGATGGCACCGGTGTCGAACTCAATGCGTGCGTTGGCGATGTCGACGCTCGATGTCAGAACCGAGATGCCGACGGCCGAGACGAGAGACGGCTCACCGGCGACCAGAGAGAGGATGACGTCCAGGTCATGGATCATGAGATCCAGTACGACATTCACGTCCGCGCCACGGCCCTTAAACGGCGCCAGCCGATGGCACTCGATGAATTGCACTGCTCCCAGCCGGTCCCGAGCGGACAACAGAGCTGGATTGAACCGTTCGATGTGACCGACTTGAAGTTTTAGACCACGCGCGTCGGCGAGGGCCGTGAGTTCGCGGCCCTGCGCGCTCGTGTTCGTCATGGGCTTCTCGACGAGCACGTGCACGTTGTTTTCTAAGAAGAATTTCGCCAGCTCGTAATGCGCCGACGTGCTTGCAGCGATCGTTACGGCATCAACCTTTCCCGCCAGGTCGCGGTAGTCGGCGTAGTAGGCCGTATCGGTGGTACGGGCAACGTCTTCGCCAGCCTCTGCGTTGACGTCGCATATACCGACGAGATCCACTGCGGTTATGGAGTGGAACTTCTGAGCGTGGAAGCGGCCAAGATAGCCGGCTCCTACGACCGCGACTCGAAGCTGTCTCACGCCCGTGCGATCCCTCTATCGGATGAATTGATGAACTCTACGAGGTGTTCGATCCACGCGTTAGTGTGACATTCCGTCTGGATTTTCTTGAGAGCCTCTTCGATCGTCAGAGTCTTCCGCAGAAGGATTCGAATCGCTCGGTCGATATCGCGAATGTCTGCGGTTGAGCATCCCGCTCGTTTCAAGCCGACCTTGTTGGTGGCTTTAGGCGCGGCCCAATGACCCTCCGCGACTGTATAGGGAAGGATGTCCTTATTGACGAACGCACCCGCCGCGACGAAGGAAAATTCTCCGAGTCGAGCGAATTGAGTCACGCCTACCACACCGCTTATGATGACATTGCGTTCGACGATTACATGCCCCGCAAGTTGCGAGAGGTTAGTGAGCACGGCCGCGTCCGCGATCTGACAGTCATGACCTACGTGGGCATAGGCCATAATAAAAGCGTTGTCACCGACTCGAGTGACTCCGCCGCCTTTGTCGCTGCCGAGATTGAGAGAGGCGTCTTCGCCGATGCGGTTGTGGTCCCCTATCACGAGACTCGTCTGGGAATCCTCGTAACTCCAGTCCTGTGGCGGACCGCCCAAAGTGGCACCGCTTTGAATAAAATTGTTCTCACCGATCACGACATTGCCAAAACGACTTCCTATCCGAACGTGCGATTCGATGATGGTGCCCGCACCGATCTCCACTTCACCATTGATTACGGAGTACGGGCCGATCTCCGCCCGAGACGAGATCCGAGCTTGCTCAGAGACGATGGCTGTAGGGTGAATTTTCAATCGGCTGCGACACAGTTAAGACCGGCTGGACTTTTGATACACGAGTCGGTCCTCGCGGGCAAGTCGCCAGGGCGTGGGTAATGCATAATCGAGCTAAGAGGATGCAATGCCCGCCAATCTGAGCCCAGACTATAAGAAGGCCGAGAAAGTGTTCCGCGAAGCGCGGGATGAGCAGGAACGCCTCGCTTGTCTGAAGGAGATGCTGCGGACGATACCCAAGCACAAAGGCACCGAACATCTTCAGGCGGATATCAAGAGTCGAATTAAGCAGCTCACCGAGGATATCGCCGGGCCGAAGAAGGGCGCGAGCCGCAGCGGCCCGGTCCACTCGATCCGCCCCGAAGGGGCGGCGCAAATCGCCTTACTTGGCCCGCCAAACTCCGGCAAGTCCAGTCTACATGTCGCCTTAACAGGGTCCCGAGCGGCAGTCGGCCCCTACCCGCACACGACCCATGAGCCGATGCCCGGCATGCTGCCGTTTGAAGACGTGCACTTTCAGCTTGTGGATCTGCCCCCCATTTCAGATGACTACATGGACAGTTGGATCGTCAACGCGCTGCAGCCGGCAGACGCCGCGCTGCTGGTTGTCGACATTGCTGACCCAGGCTGTACGGATCATGTCGCATCGATTAGAGATCGCCTGGATGAGAAAAAGATAACGCTGAGCGAACACTGGCCCGGGATGGATGGCGGGACGACGGATTCTCGCGATGCGGATGAACAGGCACTCGACCCGTTTCGAATCTATCTGCCGACAGTGTTGGTGGCTAATAAACTGGATCTCAATCCAGACCCCGAAGATGTTGCGGTCCTGGAGGAGCTAACGGGAGTAAGGTTTCCCGCCGTAGCCACCTCCGTTCCTACCGGCGATCACCTGCAGGACATCGGCCGGATGCTCTTCAAAGGTCTGCAGGTCGTCCGTGTGTACACGAAGGCGCCCGGAAAGCCGCCGGAGATGAAACGCCCGTTTACCGTTCGGACTGGTGCCACGGTTCTCGACGTGGCTCGACTGGTGCACAAAGATATAGCGGGATCCTTCAAATACGCGCGGGCCTGGGGTAGTGGCGTCTTCGACGGCCAACACGTTGGACCAGAGCATCTACTCGCGGATGCGGATATCGTCGAGCTGCACATGCGTTAACGTATCCTCGCCATCCGCCGGTGAATTCTCAGATTGTGACGGATATCACATTTGGCGCCTATTCTAGAGACGAGATCGATCTTTGGTCGTCGGAAAACCCGGCTCGGTGCCGCTAAAATTGGCTTTTACTGCACGACAGGAACAGGCGCCGGGCGATGGCAGACGATCAGACGAGCCAGCACAGCAACGGTGCGGATCAAGAAACCGATAGCGCGCGCGAAGATCGCGGTGACTTAGACGCCGAGGTCAAGCGGCGGGATACGCTCATCGAGGACTTGCAGAATTCCCTGGACGCGGAACGACAAGTCACTAAGGGCCTGCGCGCGAATATCAGGGAGCTGGACGATCGAATCGGCAATCTTGGCGACGGCCTCATCGATCGACTGGGAACCTGCCGTGACCTGCAGAGTATGCTAGCGGAAGAGAAGGCTCGCATGCAGACCGAAGAGACTGACTTGGCGCAGCGCGATGCCAGTCCTGCAGCGCTACATGCGGAGGCGGACGAACGCTCGCTGGAGTTGGGCGTAGCCCAACAGCGGCTCGACGAATTGGCCGATGGCGGGGAGCATTCTCGCGCGCGCTTCTCGAAGACCGATCGGGCCACAGTGCCTTATGAGAGCGGGTCGGACGGAACGATAGATAACGGCCGGTTGCGAGAGGGCGAAGTCTATAGCCTGGACGAACTCATGGCCGAGACGACTGTGCTGACCGATGAGGATCGCAAGAGAGAGGAACTCAATATCGCGGAACTCAATCGAGCCCAGGCGACCTCCCGAGAACCGGTTGAGATGGTCTCTCCGGCGGCAATGATGTCCCGGGCGTCCCCTGACAATGCGTTGCCTTCGGACCAAAACGAGCACGATCAAGTGACGGGCATCGGCTTGGGCACTCTAGTCATCACCGTGCAGGGCAGGCATCAAATCAAATATCCACTTCACGAGGGTGAGATTACTATCGGTCGGTCGAATGAGAACGACATTCAGATCAACAGCGAGTTCGTCAGTCGCGTTCATGCTCGGATCGTTACGAATGATTCCGGTGCCGTGATCGAGGACGTGAGTAGCAAGAACGGCGTTCTACTCGACTCCGACCCGGTGACGCAGCACACCTTCAGGGATGGGGACGTCGTGGTTCTCGGCACAACGCTGATCTCGTTCTTCGCATCGACCGGTGGTGCTTCCTAGGCCGTAGCCGCGCCTGATCAGCCGCTCAAGGGCTTGTCTTCGCTCTCACCGAGCTCCAGGCTGCCGACGAGATCCGACACCGAAGCCAGGTCATGGCGTTCCAGATAGGCCGCGATACCGGTGTTGATATTCTTAGCCGCCATCGGATCGTAGAAGAGGCTCGTGCCCAAACCGATCGTCGTCGCGCCGGCGATAAGAAACTCGAGCGCATCGTGAACGGTGCGAATGCCCCCCTGACCGATGATCGGAATTCCCCTCGGCCCCGCTTCCTCATAGACTTGATGTACTTTTAGCAGAGCGATCGGCCGGATCGCCGGGCCCGACAGTCCGCCCTGTACGTTGCCGATGATGGGCCGGCGGGTCTCGACGTCAATGGCCATGCCCATTATCGTATTGATGACCGCCAGGCCATCGCTGCCCGCGTCGATGCAGGCGCGCGCATTCGCGGCGATGTCGGTCTGATTCGGGGACAGCTTGGTTATCAGCGGTTTATCCGTCACCGCGCGGCAGGCTGCCACGACCCGGGCGGACATGTCCGGGTAGTTGCCGAAGGCCACACCGCCCTCTTTGACATTTGGGCACGAGATATTGATTTCCATGCCGTCTATAGGCGAGTCGTGGAATCGTCGCGTCACCTCCGCGTACTCGTCGATTGTCGAGCCGCAGACGTTGGCCAGAAACCGCGTCTCGGAAAAATCCAGCCCAGGCAAGATCTCATCGACGACCTTGTCGACTCCCGGGTTCTGTAAGCCGATGGCGTTCAACATGCCTTCGGGCGTTTCCCAGAGGCGGTGCGGCGGATTACCCAGACGAGGGCTGCTGGTCGTGCCCTTGAGTACGATGGCGCCGGCATCTCGGTTCGAGAAACCGGTGATCCGCGTGTATTCCTCGCCGAAACCCACGCAACCGGACAAGAGCACGATGGGAGACGTTAGCTGCAGCCCGCAGAAGTTAACAGCCAGTGCATTGGTCATTGCTGCCTAGTGTAACTGCTCGGGTAGCGTCCTGTTGGAACGGGTGAAAAACTCGCGACACGACCGTCGCCTCTATGTCGTTCACGGTACACTTTTCACCATGTTCGATCTGATCCTGTATGAGCCGGAGATTCCGCCGAACACCGGCAACGTGATCCGCCTGTGCGCGAACGTAGGGGCGTCGCTCCATCTCGTCCACCCGTTAGGCTTCGAGATGGAGGCACGACAGTTGCGACGGGCCGGCCTCGACTACCACGAACTCGTGAACGTCAAGGAACATGAGTCGCTGGAGGCTTGTCTTCTAACGCTGAAGCCGACACGGCTGTTCGCGTTAAGTACCAAAGGGACCGAGACGCTTTTCGAGCGACGCTTTACAGCCGGGGATGCGTTCTTGCTTGGCCCGGAGACGAGAGGGCTACCTGATACCGTGCTGAGTTCAGCGGTGCTCGACGGAGTCCTGCGTGTCCCGATGCGCGAGCAGAACAGGAGTTTGAACCTCTCCAACACGGCGGCCGTGGTTCTATATGAAGCCTGGCGCCAGTTAGGATTCCCGGGCGGCGTTTGATGACAACCGCGGGCTGAAGAAGGGTGGCCTACTCGGGGGATACAGGGCGGCGCATCAGCCTGATGACCGCCTCCTGGGGACTCATGTCCTCGTAGATGACCTTGTAGACTTCTTCCACGATAGGCATCTCGACGTTTAGTCGGGCCGCTACGTCGCGGACGGCACGAGCGGCGTAGTAGCCTTCCACCGTCTGGCCGATAGCTTTGCGCGCTTCTTCCACGTCGGCTCCTTTGGCAAGCCCGAGGCCAAAACGCCGGTTGCGGGACTGATCGTCGGTGCACGTCAATACCAGGTCTCCCATCCCGGAAAGACCCATGAACGTCTCCTTCTGGGCTCCTAGAGCCAACCCTAAGCGCGTCATTTCCATGAGTCCGCGCGTCACTAGAGCGATTCGAGTATTGGCGCCGAATCCCAGTCCGTCGGATATTCCGGCGCCGATAGCCAGGACGTTCTTGGTGGCGCCGCCAACCTCAACACCAACAACGTCCGTTGAGGTATAGGCGCGAAAGTTATCCGAAGAGATGGACTGCGCGAGTCTAAGAGCATTGTCCTCATCGCTGGATGCGATCGTGATCGCGCTCGGCAGTCCGAGCGCCACCTCTGCGGCGAACGTCGGTCCCGAGAGCACGGCGGTTGTTGCCTTCGACTCGAGAACGTCGTCGGCTACCTGGTGCGGTAAGAGCCCGGTTTCGGCTTCAAAGCCCTTCGTCGCCCAGGCGACGAACTCGGGCGGCGCGGGGAGAACCGTTAGCCTTTCCAGCGTCTCGCGAAACGCGTGGCTGGGTACGACGAGCAATACGTCCTTTGCACCTGATATCGCCTCTTCGATGTCGGTTGTGACGTCGAGTCCATCGGGAAACTCGACTTCCGGAAGATAAGTCGTGTTACGGCGAGCCTTCGCCATCGCCGAGATCTCGTGGGTTTCGATGCCCCACATGACCGTCGGGCGTCCGGCGCGAGCTAGCTGAATGGCGAGCGCTGTTCCCCAGGATCCGGAACCCAAGACTGCGATTCGTTCGCTCGCGTTGATTGGTTTAGCCTGGTCTCGGGCGACTATCTAGTGAGTGGGCTGTGGAGGTTGCACCGATTCGCCGCCCTCGCCGTCGGTTCTATCCTTGAGGACCTGTGCGTACAACGCGTCGAAATTAATCGGCTGTAACAGAAGCTGTGGAAATCCGCCACGGGTGATGACATCGGAGATCGCCTCTCGAGCAAACGGATAGAGCGTACCGGGGCAATAGCTACCGATCAGCATTTGCGCTTCCTCAGCCGAGTAGCCTTGAATCCGAAACAACCCCGCCTGCTCGATCTCCAGCATAAACAGCGTCTTATCCTCGTTAACCGCTTCTACGGTCAGCGTCAGGGTCACCTCTTGCGTATCCGGCGCTACTTCACTAGCGCTGGATTTAATGTTGAGCTTCGTCTGCGGGGAGACGTTGTTGGCAAATACGCCCGGCGATCGCGGCGACTCAAACGACAAGTCCTTTATATAAATTTTCTGCAGAACCAGTTGCTTCTGCGAGTTCGTTTGGTTTTCTTCAGCCATGATGTTCCTATTTTTTCACTAGAGGCAGGTTTTCGGCTTGCCAGCTCCTGAGCCCGCCCTTGAGACTGAAGGCGTTATCGAAACCAGCGTTTCGCAACACACCTGCGGCTTTACCCGAACTCGCGCCGTCGTCACATACGGTCAAGAGCGCCTTGGTCTTCTGTTTTTTCTCGATATCCTTATTCGAATCGATGTCGGCGAGAGCGATATTGCGGGAATTTACGATGTGCCCAGCCTGATACGCATCCGACGAACGCACGTCGATAATCATTGCGCCCTTGTTGATAAGGCGAACGGAGTCGCCGGCGCTCAGGTTGGTTAGCGCCAGCGCTTTCAGCCGAAGCTCGTAGACCATGACAAAACACCAGCTCCCGATGAGACCGAGCACGAGGACGATATGATTTCCGGCAAATTCGGCCAGTTGGGCCATTGATAATTCCTATAGCATTGCGATGATGATCAGCGCGCATTATAGCAGCGGACGGTTTCCCAGCGGTTCCCCGACAGCACCCAAAAAGACTAGACTGGGCTTCGTCGTGATGCCAACCTCCCGCCAGCTTCTGATTCTCGGGACCGGTATAACCTGGTCGCTCGCGGCCGGTGTCCATCACGCCAATGCTCAGGGCGACGAGGCACAGGCGTTGCGGTCGGTCCGCGGTGAAATCGGTGCGCTGGAAGAGCGCCTCGCAGCGCAACAGGCCGAACGGGAGACCGAGTGGCTGGTGCTGAAAGAAGCAGAGCTCAGAGCGGCTGGAGCGGCCCGGGCGTTACGGGATAGCCGCGAGCAACTTGCGGAACAGAGCGCGCGACAGCAGGTTCTGCTGGAGGATTCGCGAGTGGCGAATTCCCGCCTCGATAGTGAGCGTGGTGCTCTGGCACAGCAGCTTCGCACGAGTTACGTGACCGGGCAGCAGGAAATGCTCAAGCTGCTGCTGAATCAACAAAACCCCGCCCGTCTGGGTCGTATGGTGATCTACTACGATTATCTGAACCGCGCCCGAAGTCTGCGTCTCGAGGTCGTCGAGTCGGAACTAGAGGCCTTGACGCAGCTGACGGCGGAGAGCGTGGATGTCGGTCTGGAGCTAGCGCGTCTCGGCCGGACACAGGCGGCTGAACTGAGCGCTCTGGAGTCTTCCCGGGATGATCGTCGCGCGGCGCTCGAAGTACTGGAGCAGGATATAACGACCTCCGGAGAGGAGATTCGACGTCTCCGCGATGAAGAGCAACGATTGGGAGAACTTGTAGCAGATCTCGGGAATTCTCTGGAGCTGTTTCCGCCAGAAACTGCGGGAGGGTTTTCGGCTGTCGCCGGAGAGCTTGCCTGGCCGGTTGCCGGCTCGCTGGACAGTGATTTCGGCCAGGCACGTGCCGGCGGACAGCTCAGGTGGAGTGGCGTCGTCATGAGTGCGCCTGCCGGAACGCCGGTGCGTGCCGTCTATTATGGGCGCGTGGTTTACGCGGACTGGTTACCGGGCCTGGGTCTGCTTGTTATTATCGAGCACGGTTCCGGCTACATGAGCCTTTATGGCCACAACGAAGCATTACTGAAGGAATCAGGAGACCGGGTGGTACCGGGAGAAGTAATCGCTCACGTTGGCGACTCCGGCGGTCAGACTCAGACCGCGCTGTATTTCGAGATTCGCCAGGATGGCGAGCCCATCGATCCACACCCGTGGATGGCCCAGGAGCCAGGCGCCACGCGGTAGCGGGCCCGCGCTCAGTGCGGCCAGATTAAGGTAATTGGCCGATTCACCGGTTCCTTTCCCTATGCTAAGGTGCTAAAAATAATAATATTGTCAGGGGTGACAAATACCGCATGTCTCTGAAGGTCAGAAGCGTTCTAGTCCTCGTTGTGGGGACTGTCCTCGGGCTCACCGTCTCATTAGGCAGCAGCGTGCTCGGTGAGCGACAGTCGACGCAGGAGGCAGCCGTGGCGTCCGTGCGTATGCAGGATGTGCAGCTCCTGGCGGAGGTGATCGAGCGCGTCCGCAGAGAGTACGTCGATGTCGTCGACGATAGTCAGCTAATCGAAAGCGCGATTCGCGGCATGATCAGCGAACTGGACTCACACTCCCGGTATCTCGGGCCGGAGGACTACGAAGAAATTCGCATCAATACGACCGGTAACTACACGGGCGTCGGTCTCGATGTCAGCCTCGAGGAGGGCAAGGTCATTGTCGTGTCGCCGCTCGATGGCACGCCGGCGGAACGCGCGGGCATCTTAGCGGGCGACATGGTTGTTTCGGTAGACGACGTTCCGGTGGATGGAGATCATGCCGAAGAGACGATCGGGCAGATGCGCGGACAGCCCGGAACAGACGTCACCGTCGGTGTGCTAAGGGATGGCGAGGAAAAGCCGCTGCTTTTCGCGCTGACTCGCTCCGAAATACAGGTAAAAACAGTTCGCAGCGAGTATCTGGGCGGCGGCTTCGGCTACATCAGACTGACGGGATTCTCCGATCGCACGGCCGCCGACATGACGGATGCGGCGATCGTTCTGCGGAATCAAGCCGACGGGCAGCTCAAGGGTCTCGTCCTGGATCTTCGCAATAATCCGGGTGGGGTCCTGGACTCAGCCGTCGACGTTGCCGATGCTTTTCTGGACCGCGGCCTGATCGTTCGCGGCACGGGCCGGATTCGAGATTCTCGCTTCGAGCACTATGCAGTGGAGGGAGACGTATTGGGCGGAGTCGAGATGGCGGTGCTCGTCAACGCGGGTTCGGCATCCGCGTCAGAGATTGTCGCGGGGGCGCTGAAAGAAAATGACCGAGCCCACCTTGTCGGAGAAACGACCTATGGCAAGGCGTCCGTGCAGACAGTGATGCCGCTTACGGCCGGCCGCGCCATCAAGCTGACGACGGCCAGATATTTGACGCCATCCGGGCGATCGATTAACGGAATCGGAATCGACCCGGATCTCGTCGTCCATGCATTAAACCCGAGAGAGCAGTTTGGGCGTGCCGGCAGCCACATCGCTGCCGATGACGACAATCAACTTCAGGAGGCGCTTCGCGTCATCGGTTATCACCCGGTAGAGCTCAGTAGGGCTCAGTGACAGTGACAGCCGGTCGAGGCGGAGGTCGGCGTACGGCGTTGCTGATTCCTGATTTCGAAGCCCAACGGCCGCGCCTCAGCGGCGTCCCGCGATGCGAGTTCTCCGCTCCGCGGCGATGAACAAAGACCCGTTCGAACGAGGTCTGGACATCGAGCAGGCCCAACTTCGTGGTTTTGCGCGGAGTATCGCTGAAGTTGAGTGGTTACTGTTGGTGCTCGTGATGCTCTACCTGTTTGTGACGCGCCCGGAGCTTGCCCGCCAAGAAACAGTCGTCGGTAGTTTGACAATTTTCGCTATCCTCATATTGAGCTTTCGACTGACACGGCGGTTACGAGAACGAACTCTCTTCAAAATCACGTTAGAGACCTTAGTCATGGTCGCGTTTCTGACGATAATACTCAGTCAAAGCGGCGGTGAGACGAGTCCGCTTGTGTCTCTCTATCTGTTACCGATCATCACAGCCGCGCTGGCCCTGGGTAAGCGTTCAACTATTCTCGTGATGATTCTGGTGTGCGCTTGTTACTTTATGCTGGCGATCTTGCGTGAGGGTGTCGTGGCACTGACCCCAGCACTCGCATCACAGGCCACCGGAGTACTCGCCCCATTCTTTCTGGTCGCACTCCTCACCACGATGCTCGCGGACAATATCCACACGGCGAAGGGAAGGATTCGCTCGCTCTCGGATAGAGACGAGCTAACCGATATCTACAACATCCGCGCACTCATGCGCCTGGCAGAGGCGGAGCACACGCGCTCGGCGAGAATGGAACGGCCGTACTCGATTTTGATGGTAGATGTTGACAACCTGAAGCACATTAACGACTCGTTCGGCCACGAAGCGGGTAACCGGGCACTGAAATTGGTAGCGGAAGCGCTGTTGCGCATCACCAGGACCGAGGACGTCGCGGCGCGGTTCGGTGGCGATGAATTTATCCTGTGCTTGCCCAATACCGATCGGGAAGTTGCGGTAGAAGTCGCGCAGCGAGTTCGCAACGTTGTCTACGCATCGACGTTGGAAGCTAATGTAGAAATGGTCCGCGTCAACGTTAGTGTGGGCACGGCGAGCTACCCGATCGATGGTAATGATCTCGAGGCGGTCATGCGAGCGGCGGACAAGTCCATGTACAAGGACAAAGAGATGCGCAAGACCCCTAAGGACCAATTGGTCGTGCAAAAGACCTGAGAGAGCGAGATGTTATGGAACCGAGGCTGGATGTTCGCTGTTGGTATGACTTTGCTCAGCTGCGCCGAACCGCAACCGAGATCGCTGCCGACGACCGTAGCCGTACAATGCGCGGACCCGCGCCCGGAGATCTGCACACTGGATTATCGGCCCGTTTGTGCGACTCGAGATACCGGAGCCCGGTGCGTGACCACGCCCTGCGACTCCACCGAACTCGCGACCTATAGCAACGCATGCTCGGCTTGCGCCGATCCTCTGGTAGTGAGTTCTACCGAAGGCGCTTGTGAGAGTGTCGAGTAATCCCGGTGTCGTCTGTCGTGAAAGGCGCATCGTATACGGGTCGATGCCTATGTCAGCAGGTCCTATACCGCGCTTCAGGGGAGCCGCAGAGCGTTTGTTTCTGTCACTGCGAAAGCTGCCGCCGTGCGGTCGGGGCTCCGTTCGTCGCCTGGGCGACGTTCGATCGCAGCGGCTTCGAGTTGCTGCAAGGGGAGCTTACCGAGGTACGAACCTCGCCAGCCGTGACGCGGGGATTCTGTAATCGTTGCGGTACGTCGATAAGCTATTTCCACGACGCGCGATCGGACGAGATCGACGTGACGCTCGTTACCCTCGATGCTGCGTCGACCCTCTCACCAGAGCGCCATATCTGGGTGCAAGACAAACCCGCGTGGGTTGAGATTCACGATGGACTGCCTCAATTCGACGCGGGCTCCGGTGGATAGCCGGGACAGTCGGGATTTCCGTTACCGACCTATGATAGGTTGACGATCAAGCCAATCTAACTCGGAAACTCTTATGACAGCCCGACTCCTCTCGGCCGCGGTCGGCCTTCTGACACTGGTGGCGTGGGGGCAGTCTGCCGTCGCGCAAGTCGCGGAGTTCCCAGTGTGGCTGGAAGCACTGCGGCTGGAAGCGATCCAGAGCGGAATCTCAGCTACGACGGTCGATGCCGCTCTCGCCGACGTCGTGCCGGTCGAGCGCATTATCGAACTCGATCGCAATCAACCAGAGTTCAAGCTCGATTTCTGGGGCTACGTCAATCGCGTCGTCTCTGACACGCGTATCGCGCAAGGCCGCGTTCACCTCGAGGAGCACCGGGAACTGCTCGAGGATGTCGAGTCGCGCTATGGTATTCCGCCTCATATTCTCGTCGCAGCGTGGGGCATTGAGAGCAATTTCGGGCGAACCCAGGGGAGTACGCCTGTTATCAGCTCGCTCGTTACGCTCGCCTACGACGAGAGACGCGCGGCGTTCTTTCGTGCCGAGCTGCTGCACGCGCTGCGAATCGTCGATGATGGGCATATCGATCTTGACGATATGCTGGGTTCATGGGCTGGGGCGATGGGGCAGCTGCAGTTTATGCCCTCAACGTTCGTCGATTACGCCCGGGATGGTGACGGCGACGGCCGTAAGGATATCTGGAACAACGCTGCCGACGCGGTGGAATCTGCTGCCAACTTCATGGCGAGCGCGGGCTGGCAACGAGGCATCATCTGGGGTCGCCAAGTCCGGCTTCCCGCCCAGTTCGACACCGCCCTGGCGGGGCTCGAAACGAGGAAGCCGCTCGCCGACTGGCAATCGCTCGGTGTTCGAACGACTGGCGGCGATGATCTGCCCAGTGTCGATATCGAGGGCTCCGTTGTTCTGCCTGCCGATGACATTGAGCCGGCGTTTCTTGTTTATCAGAATTACCGGACGATTATGCGCTGGAATCGGTCACACCTGTTCGCCATCTCCGTTGGTCATCTCGCAGATCGAATCGCCGGAAAGCCGCCGCTGCAACGTAACGAGGGCAACGCGTCGGATTAACATTCAGCCCATTCGTAAAGCGTGCGGCTTCAATTTGTGCCGCATTGGAGCCCGATATAGCCTCTAGACCACCGTGCTCAGGACCGGCCGAGCGAAATAAGGGACCGATTCTCGACGTATTGCGCCGCACGTTGCCGGAAGAAGGGCTGGTCTTGGAAATCGCGAGCGGTGCCGGACAGCATATTGCGCACTTTGCCGCGGCATTGCCCGCGCTGCGATGGCAGCCGACAGACGCGGATCCACAGCTGTTGGCCTCGATTGCAGCCAGTGTGAGCATGGCAAAGCTCAGCAATGTTAACGCTGCCGTACAGCTCGATGTGCGGAAGACGCCGTGGCCGGTGACCGAAGTCGACGCACTTTTGTGTATCAATATGATTCACATCTCACCGTGGTGTGCGACGCTTGCGTTATTCGACGGCGCGAAAGACATTCTCTCTGCTGGTAGCGCTCTCTTTCTCTACGGTCCCTATCGTAGGAACGACCGCCACACAGCGCCGAGCAATGAAGCATTCGATGCCTCGTTGCGCTCACGTGATTCTTCCTGGGGCGTAAGAGACTTAGAGAAAGTCACGAAGACCGCGGAAGCAGCAGGGTTCCAGCTCGAGGAAGTCGTGGCGATGCCCGCCAATAACTTTAGTGTGATTTTCCGGAAGGCACCGTAACCGAGATTGTGGCTTCCAGCAGGCTCTGTTCGCACCCGAACTTCTAAGCTATGCTTTGCCCAACGTCCCGTCGGACGAGTCAAAAACCCGATCCAGGAGAAACCCATGGCTGAAGCCACTGCAAGGCATATTCTGGTTGATAACGCGGAGCTCTGTGAAGAGCTCAAGACGAAAATACTCGACGGCGCGGACTTCGAGGACGTCGCTCGCGAGCACTCGACCTGCCCTTCCGGCCGTCGCGGCGGTGATCTCGGTTCGTTCGGCCCCGGCCAGATGGTTAAAGAGTTCGATGCCGTCGTCTTTAGCGCCGACCTTAACGAAGTCCAAGGGCCGGTCCAGACGCAGTTCGGGTATCACCTCCTCGAGGTGACGAGCCGCACCGACTGAGATCCGTCAACTGCCGGTACACTGAATCATCGTGCGGCGGCCACTAGCAACCGGTATTCAACTCGTACTTCTGGGTACGATGGCGTTGTCCAGGCCCAGCTCGGCGGATGACGAACTGGTCGCCAACCGTTCGGTGTGGGCGGCTGCCGGTATCCCGAGCTACGTATATCGATACGAGAAAGTCTGCGATTGCCATCGGGATACGCCGGCCGAGACCATCATCACGATTACGAACGGCGTGATTGTCGACGTTCGCTACGATCGACAGGACTATCTGAGCGAAGTTGCCGTTGCCGCTGATAACTATCGGTGGTTCCGTACCATCGATGATCTTTTCACGCTCGTCGAAACGGCGTCCAAAACCGCAGATACGCTTCGTGTCGCTTACGACCAGACGCTGGGGTACCCCGCGTATATCTTCATCGACTACGACCACGCAATGGTCGGAGAGGAAGTGGAGCTGCAGGTCATCTCGCTGCTCGCAACAGACTGACCCTTCTATGGGTCGCGGCGACGTCGACTCCCTAGGCCGAGAGGCGATTCCAGAGATTCTGCCGATGCTCGGCTTACGCGGCCTCGCTATAATGTCGGGCCGGCCGGAGAGTCCGGCGTTTACTGCAGACGTATGATCTATTTGAAGTGGACACAGAGTGAGCTCGCCACGCTGGAGATGGACGCGCTGTATACCGAAGTGGACGAGGATGGCTGGGTCCAGAGGGAGATCGGTGTCTGCTCGGAAGGTCTCGTAATCCACCAGTTGACGCCGAGTACCGTTCGGCCGGGGTGGTTCGGACTCGCGCGACTGTCTCGTCTTATGTTAAATAGCAACGTCACGAAGATGGAGTTTGAGGCGTTCTGGGCCGCCGGCGGAAACAGGCTGTAACCTGTGACGAGCTGGCCGAGTCGTAGTGACACGGGGCCGGGATCATCGCCAGGCTCACCGGAGCAGACAGGGCGCCAGAGCCGTCTTCCAGCGTACCCGCTAAGGCTCAGACAGCTGTTGCAGCGGATCCTTCGGATCGACTCCCGGTGCATACTGCAGCCGGCGATCTGAGTTCGTTAACTCATGAATGAGGTTGAGCCAGTTGCTGACGATCGCCTTGCCGGTATCACGCCAGGCGTTGGTGGTATGAGCCGCCATCTCGTTCTCGGGAAAGTCCGGTAACGGATTGGAACTGCTCGACGCTCGTGAACCCTCTTCGATATATCGGTTGGCGACCTCGATCGCCTGGGAGGAAAGATAGTTCTCTGGATAAGGTGGCGCGGCTTCCAGTTCGCCGTTTAGGAACCGGAAAACTTCTCGCTTATATTCCTTCAGCAGGCTGTTGGCATCATATTCCGGGTGTCCCTGAGTGTAGACGACGCGAAACTGGTCGGGACTGACGGCCATATGGACCCCCACCTGCGCACTATCCACGAGTATGGTTAGTCCAGCCTGTTCAAGTTGAGATCGTGTGACCTCATTCCAGCGCGAGTGCGGTGCGTCGAATCGAGTTTCCACGCCGCTCATCAACGGGTGTTCTGGACGAACTACTTCGTGGCTGTACACACCCCATTGCTTCAGTGGTAAGTGTCGCCGATCGATTTGATAACTGTGCTTGATCAGCGCATGTGATGCCAGGCAGGAACATAGGGTGGAGGCGCAGTGCTTCTCAGCCCAGTCCGCGACGGCGATCAACGGCATCCAGATCGGCTCCCGATCCAGCAACGGAGTTACGACATTGGCGCCCGTGATAATCAGCGCGTCGAGGCCCCGCTCAGCTAAATTCTCGAACTCGAAATAGTACTTGTCGATATGCCTCTCGGTCTGCGCGCCGCGATTCAACTCCGGTATGGAGAATGGATAGACATAGAGTCTGGAGTTTACATTGCTACTTCCGACCAGCCCCATGAACTGCTGTTCGGTAGCCGTCAGAGCGGCATCCGGCATCATGTTGAGGAGGCCGATATGAAGCTCACGGCTGTTCTGCTCCCGCGCCTCTTCGAGCGTCAGGATGTTGTGACCACGTTTCCGCAAACGTTCAAACGTTGGCAGATCGTTGTGCGCGACCAGGGGCATAGGCCAAAGATCCGATATTTCGAGCGCGGGTAGGCGCGTCATCTTGACACGCTCGACGCCGGAGAGACAGATCGCACAGGCTCGTGCCGAGCATTGCACCGATTTAATTCGTTTCGGGGAAATCTGCTATTAGGATCGTTGTCCTGGTTTCAAGGAGGCGGTTTTCTTGCAGGCGAAAAGGGTTGTATTCAGGCGATTCCTTGAGCACAGCGCGCTGGTGTGCGTGGTGATGTCGGCGTTCTGCGCCCGAGCCCCTGCGCAGCCGGCAGATAGCGAACGTAAATCGATTGAGATAGTCCGTACCGACACGCCGCCTGTTATCGATGGGCAGATCGATGAGGCGGACTGGGCGCGAGCGGCCGTCATCGAAGATCTGCACCAGATGACGCCGATCGAGTACGCCGAGCCGTCTCAGCGCACCGAGATTCGAATTCTCTACGACGACGATGCGCTCTACATCGCCGCGCGAATGTGGGATACGGAGGCCGAGAGGATCGTGTCGCAGAATCTGCGGCAAGGCCAGCAGGTCTGGGGAGATGATTTCTTAGGCATCGTGCTCGATCCCTTCAACGATCAACGCAGCGGCTACCTTTTTATGCTGAATGCTAATGGCGTTCGGGTCGAGGCCTTGTATCTCGATATCAGCAAGCAGCAATGGAACTGGCAAGGAATCTGGGAAACCGCCGGCACCCAGGATGATCAAGGCTGGACGACCGAGGTGGCAATTCCGTTCAAAAGCCTGTCGTTCGATCCGCAGAACGATGCGTGGGGGATCAACTTCCGGCGTCAGATCGCGCGGGACAATGAGAACGTAGGCTGGGTCTCCCGCAATCGCACGATGAATCCGAGCGTCACCGGAGTCGCCATGGGCTTGCGCGGGCTGGATCAGGGTCTCGGACTCGACATCGTGCCATCCGTCAGTGCGGTGAGCGAGAAAGATTTCTCCGCCTCGGCGACGGAATCGAATGTCGAGCCTTCGTTGGACCTGTTCTACAAGGTCACCCCAGCGCTCAATGCTGCGTTGACGATCAACACGGATTTCTCGGCAACGGAAGTAGACGATCGCCAGGTCGATCTTTCCCGTTTCAGCCTGTTTTTTCCCGAGAAGCGCGCATTCTTTCTACAGGACTCGGATATCTTCGAGTTTGGCCGGCTCGGCGGCGGGACCTTCAACGGACCCGCCGTATCGCGGCCGTCGCTCGAGAACGGCCGGCCGTACTTCTCTCGCCGCCTGGGGTTAAGTGCTACCGGCGAGCCGGTAGACATCGACTACGGCGGCAGGCTCAGTGGCCGTATCGGACGCTGGAGCGTAGGCGCATTGACCGTGCGCCAGGACGGGTTCCAGGACGTCGATCCGACCGACGCGTTTGTCGGCAGGGCCGCGTTGAACGTCCTTGAGGAGTCGACGATAGGCATGATCGTCACGAACGGCGATCCACGGTCGAATCTCGACAACACGCTCGTCGGCGCGGACTTTCGCTTTCTGAATTCCCGGCTGCCGGGCGGCCGCATTCTGGAGGGGGAGGCCTGGTATCAACAGACCGATACAGAGGGCCTCAGCGGCGATGATGGCGCATGGGGGGTTCGGCTGCGGTCGCCGAATAATTCCGGCTTCCGCGGCGGTATCGGTGTCAAAGAGATCCAGGAGAATTTCAATCCCGCGCTGGGATTCGTGAACCGTCCTGGGGTTCGCGACCATACGGCCGAACTCGGCTTTACGCATATCCCTGACGGCGGCAGCCTGACGAGCATCCTTTCCCGTATCGATGCGCAGCGGATCGATCTGGTAGACGGTGGATCGCAATCCCAGCTGATCTCGCTGATACCGGTGGAGGTAGAGAACCGCAGCCGGGACAAGCTAATCACTCGTTACGTCGCGAACAAGGAGGTCATTACCGAGTCGTTCGAAATATCAGACGGCGTGATCATACCGATCGGCGACTACAGCTTCGATGAGTACGGATTCGATCTGGAGGCAGGCAGCCAACGCCGTGTGTCGGGAAGCTTCTCTTACCGGGACGGAGAATTTTTCGACGGCGATCGACAGCAGCTAAAGGGCTCAATCACATGGGTTCCGTCGAGGCATTTTCGAGCCAGTGCCGGCTATGACTACAACGATGTGCATTTACCCCAGGGCGATTTCGTCGTTCGCCTGGTTACGTTACAGGCCGATATCAATTTTTCGTCAACACTATCCTGGGTAAATCTTATCCAGTACGACAATGTTTCGGAGACCGCGGGCATCAACAGTCGCCTGCATTGGATACCGGAAGCAGGACGGGAGATGTTCATCGTCCTGAATCACAATCTCGAGGACTACGACCGGAATAATACCTTCCACTCGCTGGGCGCAGAGTTTACGGTGAAATTCAGCTACACGTTTCGGTTCTGAGAAGGCGATGGCGTCGTCGCAAGTTTTCGCCGTCACTCGCGGCCAGCGGGGCGTTACTATAACGACGTGCCGAGCAAACCTTCTTCGGCGTAGCGTGTAAGCAGCCGATCGTCGTGGGACGGCACGACAATAAGCCCGTCCGCGTCCATGACCTGTTTGATCCATGTCATCTGGTGCATCAGAGCCTGCGGATCTTCTTTCACGCGGGCGATCGTCGCTGCAGGCCGCAGTTTGAGATCCGTGATGTTGTCGAGCGACCAGCCGATGTCGCCGATGAACAGGAACTCCTGGCCGCCGGCAAGCTGGACATAGACCATCTGATGCCCGTGCGTGTGCCCCGGCGACTTTATCAGGACGACGCCGGGTGCGACCGGGAGTATCAGCTCGTAGTCGACAACGATATAGTCGCGCGCCTGTGCGGGCGTCAGCGTGATCTCGGGCAGTTGTGGAGCGAGAGTCAGCGTTCGGACCTGATCTTTCGTCAGAATCGTTTTTGGCGCGAGTTCATCGCGGTAGTCGCTGCGGAGTACGCCGGCGACATGATCGCCGTGTTCATGCGAAATAATAATAAGTTGTGCGCGCCGAAGCGCGGCCTGCACGGTATCGTTTACATCAGGCCAATAGGGCTCTACCCGGCCGAAACCATAGAAGCGGTGGACGGTTTCGTCCATGCCGCTATCGAGCATGATGGAGCCGTCAGGGTAGACAATCTGAAAGGCTGAGCGGGCCGAGATGAATGGATCTTCGCTCCCGCCCTCGATGACGGCCGCGTAAGTGCGGTGACTCTCTGCCACCTTCACGAAATTGATCGCGTCCGCTAGTTCACCGGGAACCGTCGCCGCCGCCTGACGGACTCGCTGTAACAGATTCGCCGGATAGGGTTCCGACTCGCGGGGGATCAAGTCGTCCGTGTTGGCGGCGAATGAATGCTGTAAACCAGCGGCCACAATGACGGAGAGTAGGCCGACGCCAAGGCCGTTTTTCACTACTGGACCGGTTCCAGCATGAAGTCGATGGCGGCGAGAATCTCCTCGTCGGTAAAGTCGAGGCGTCCGCCCTTTGGCGGCATGAAACCGGTCTCGCCCTGGTAGCCGTTCATCACATGGTCTTGAATCACTTCGATGCCCTGCGCCAATCGCGGCGCCCACACGGCCATATCCCCGCGTTCCGGGGCGCCGGCAATACCGGGAGCCGCGTGACAGATGTTACAGATGTCGTTGTAGACCTGCGGTCCCGACAGCGGTGCGCGAACCGTTCGCGGAGGAAGAGATTCAGCCGGAATGACACCGACATCCGGATCGCCGATCAACGCGACCTGCCCGATCGGCCGAATCCGCTCGTCGATAAGTCCGATGGCCGAGAGATCCTCTTCGGCGCCGTCTCCATCGCCAACGAAGTCGGCAAATAGGACAATGCCGGCGATTGCTCCGATCCACACTCCAAGCAGAAGCATGAAGCCGTCGAAAAATTTTTGCTCTTGGTTAGCCAAAACGTACTCCCTGGGCGACGCGGGCGGATTATATCGGGATTAGCCCAACCCTCAAAGCAGTCGATCAAGACAGCGCAACTGGATCGCTTCGGCGACATGGGGAACGGCGACATCCGGGGCAGCGGCCAGATCGGCAATGGTCCTGGCGACTTTGAGAATCCGCGTGCAGCTTCTTGCACTGAGCCGCCATTGTTCCGCGGCTCGTATCAGCAAACGCCGGCCGTCGGAACTCAGCGGTACCTGGCGCCAGAGGGCGCGATCCCCGAGCCGGGCGTTCAGCAGCCCGCGGCGATTAAGCTGCCGCTCGCGGGCGGCGCTGATTGATGCGGCCGCCTCGGCGCTGCCGCCATCCGGCACTTGATCGACGATCCGCTCCAGAGGCACCCTCGATAAGCCGACCTGCAGATCGAAGCGATCCAGAAGCGGGCCCGACAGGCGCGAGCGGTATTGTGCCAGGCGAGTCTCGGAGCAACGACAGCGGTCGCTACGATCCCCGAGATAGCCGCAAGGACAGGGGTTCATCGCGGCGACAAGCTGAAACGCGGCTGGGAATCTCGATGTCTCATTGGCACGAGCTACGGTGATGACACCGCTCTCAAGAGGCTCTCGGAGCGCCTCCAGCGCGCTGCGCTGGAACTCAGGCAGCTCATCAAGGAACAACACCCCAAGATGTGCCAGTGAGATTTCTCCAGGCCGCGGGCGGCTGCCGCCACCGACCAGCGCGACGGCCGAAGCCGTGTGATGTGGCGCCCTGAACGGGCGCCGCGTCGAGGCGACTTCCGCGGATGGCCTGGCCGCGATCGAGGCGATGCTGGCTACGCAAAGCATTTCCTCGGCTCTCAGTGGCGGCAGCAGCCCGGGCAGGCGCTGCGCAAGCATGCTCTTGCCGGCCCCGGGTGGTCCGACCAGAAGCAGATTGTGGCCGCCTGCGGCCGCGATGATCAGCGCCCGCTTGGCTACACTCTGGCCGCGGACATCGGTGAGCTCGAGGGCGTCAGTTGACGCGGCCGCAGCAGGTATCGGCAGCAACCGGGTGAGCCGCGCCGAGCCGTCCAGGTGCGCGACGATATCGGAGAGCCGGCTCGCTGGGTAGACCGTCGCATCGTCGACGAGTGCTGCCTCAGGGGTATTGCCCGCAGGAATGACGATGGCTCGACCGGCCTCGCGCGCGGCGAGGACCGCCGGCAGTGCCCCTTGTACAGGACGCAAATCGCCATTCAGGGCGAGCTCGCCGATGAACTCGGTCCCGTCGGTCTGCCACGTGCGCCCCTTGTCGGCGATGAGTACCCCGAGCGCGATCGGCAGATCGAAACGGCCGCCCTCTTTCGGGATATCGGCCGGGCCGAGGTGGGCCGTGATGCGGCTCACGGGTACCGGGGAGCCGAAGGTTTCCAAGGCGGCGCGGACGCGGTCCCTGCTCTCGCGCACCGCGGCTGCGGGCAGGCCCGAGATCGTGAATGTCGGCAGGCCGCCGGCCAGGTGGACCTCGACGGTTACTTCGTAGGCGTCCATGCCTCGCTGGCCGCGGCTGATCAGGCTGGCGAGGGCCATCGGCTAAACCGGCCCCGATCGAACCGGGAGGGCTTGAGTCTTAGGCTGCGGGCGTTTCCTGCATCTCGGCAAGCCGGGCTTCGAGCGCCTCGAGCTTCTCGCGGGTACGCGCCAGTACGGCGACCTGTACGTCGAATTCCTCACGGGTAACGAGATCCATCCTATCCAACCCTGTCTGCAGCAGCGACTTGAAGTTGCGCTCCAGATCCTCGCCCATCGCTTTGAGGTTCTGCGGCACAGCTTCAGTGAGTCGTCGGGCCAGATCGTCTAAGTTGGGGCGATTCGAGCTGTCAGCCATTTCACTATCCTGTGGGTGAGTACGACGAGGCGCAATTCCCGTGAACCTCGCTAGAAACGGGTTTTATGATACTCGCAATTAGGCATCGGCCACGACTTAACTTAATCTTGGCTTCGACAGGTTAGGAAAGGGCGAACTCAGTCACGGGAGGATCGGAATCGCCGGTGCTAGACTGGCCGGAATCGCCTTAAGGACATTGATTGACATGCGTTTTCAGTGGCTCTATCTAGTGTTGCTCGTGGTCTGCTCCGTATCGGACGCTCAGATTTACCGCTCCGTTGACGCCGACGGAAACGTCACCTATAGCGACCGTCCTGCCGGCGACGATATCGAGACGATATTCATGGACACGGCCATCGCTACCCCGGTCGCGGCGGATGCGGCTGACAACGAGGACAGTGAAGCGGGCGCGGCTGCTGCCGAAGACGAGGTGGATGAAGTCGTGTATGCCGGGCCGAGCGCCGAGGAGATCGCGGCAGAGCGAATGGAGAATTGTGGCCTGGCGCGAGATCGTGAGGAGCGCTTCCTGACCGCACATCGAATCTACAGGGGCTCCGAGGCGGAGCGCGAATATCTGAATGACGCGGAACTCGATGCAATTCGTCTACAAGCAACCGCAGATGTTGAAGAGTGGTGCGATTAGCTCGAACCACGCCCCCGACTCCAGCGTGAGTACCCCAGCCCAGCCGTCCTGGCGGCGAATCGCGTTCGACCCGGCGCCACAGGACGATTTCTTTCTACCGGACTTTTGTGCGCCGCGCATGGTGCTCGTGATCGTACTCATTGTAGAACTGCTGGCGTTGACGTTCGCGCTGGCTCGCCCGGGAGGCGCCGAATTCTTAACCGAGCTGGCGAGGATCTCGCTGTTCATGCAGTGGCTCGGACTGACCGCCGCCGCGGCGCTGTGCTACAGCCGTCGCTGGCTCGCGAGACTGTCGGTACCGGCTGCCGTCGTTACGGCTTTTGCGTTGCTGACGATAAATGTCGCCGTTCTCTCGGAAGTTACGTTTTTGCTCGGACGCAATTTGAGCGAGCGTGGCGTCAGCGGTAACTTATTTCCTGACTCCCACTGGACTTTCCTGCTCCGCAACGTTGGCATTACGACCATCGTTACGGCGATGTTGCTACGCTATTTCTTCGTTGCGCATCAATGGAGTTTGCACGTGCGCGCGGAGGCCCGCTCTCGAATTCACGCACTACAGGCTCGCATCCGGCCACATTTTTTCTTTAATAGCATGAACACGATCGCGTCTCTTACGCGCAGCAATCCAAGTCGCGCTGAGGAAGCAGTCGCCGATCTCGCGGATCTGTTTCGCGCGACCATGAAGGATTCAGATGAGCCGTCGCGGATGAGCGCAGAACTCGAACTATGTCGCACCTATCTGCGAATCGAGGAACTCAGGCTTGGTGATCGTATGACCGTGCAGTGGCGGATGGACGAATCGCTAATGCTTGCCATCGTGCCGAGCCTGACCATTCAGCCGCTCCTCGAAAACGCGATACATCATGGAATCGAGCCACTCGACGGCGGAGGTACGGTGGTCGTTTCCGGCAAACTCAACGGCGACGATGTTGAAGTCACCGTAACGAATCCCGTAACGGATGTGACCGGAAGTTATATTCGGCCTGGAAATCGGGTGGCGCTCGAGAATATCCGCGAGCGACTGAGTCTCGCCTACGGGGACCGCGGCCGCGTCGAAGTTACCGAGGAGGAGGGACGCTACACCGTGACGCTCCGGTTTCCTTACGAGGAATGAATCAGCCCGTCCTCCAGGTATTGATAGTCGATGACGAACCTCATGCGCGCGAGCGGCTCGAACGGCTGGTGGGTGAGCTTCCTCACTGCAAGGTCGTCGGATTGTGTGGGACGGGACTCGAGGCGCTGACGCGCGCGAGCGAGCTTCAGCCGTCTGTCGTTCTGCTCGATATCCGGATGCCGGGCATGAGCGGGATTGAAGCCGCACGCCATCTGTCGACGCTGCCGGCGGCACCCGCGGTCGTGTTTACGACCGCCTACGATGAGTATGCGATGGAGGCGTTCGACGCTCAGGCCATCGGGTATCTACTAAAGCCTGTGCGCAAGGAACGGCTTGAGCAAGCCTTACGCCAGGCAGGGAAACTTTCGGCGTCGCAACTCAAGCTGGTCGCGGCTGCTGATCGAGAGGTCGCGGCACGACAGCATATCGCAGTACGTGTACGCGACGAGCTTAGACTGATACCCGTCAAGGATATTCAGTTTTTTCGCGCTGACCAGAAGTACGTCAACGTTTATCATGCGGGCGGCGAGGACCTGATCGACGCGTCGTTAACGGAGCTTGCGGAGGAATTCTCGGCGGAGTTTTCACGGATCCACCGGAGCACCCTGGTATCGGTTGGACATCTCGAGGCCGTAGAGAGGGACCAGGACGGTAAACACTTTGTGCGCATCAGGGATCGTGACGAGCGGTTGCCGGTTGGCAGGCGCCAGGTTCGCGAGCTGAAGCGCCTCCTGACTCTCCGTTGATGCCTCTACTTGGCTTAAGACTGGATCGGTGTGGTAAAAAGGGGCTCCAGTCAACGTCCATCGTAGATCCATGAGTCAGACCGAATCGCCTGAGGGCAACGACGGGCAGCCCATCGCCGACGCCGACGCAGCTGCGAAGGAGGAAGTCGTTGCGGCCGAGGAGGTCGTGTCGCCGCCGGAGCCGGACAGCGCTCCCGTTGCCGAGCGGACTCCGCGACGTCACGGCCCTTATCTCGCAAGCGGCCTGGCTTTGATCTGCGCGCTTCTCGCCGCCGCGGCTGCCGGTTTTCTCTGGTGGCAGTACCGGCAGTTCTACGTAGGCCTCGATCAGGCCGATACTGATTCCGCGGTTTCGCTGCAGGCGGTTCGTTCCGACGTGCGCGCGTTGGAAGATCGGATTGCGGAGCTCATCGGCAGTAATGAGGCGACACAAGGACTTGTCGCCGACGTCGACGAGCGCGTCGGGGCGTTGCCCAGCCGGTTTCTCGATCTGGAAGAGCAGTTGAACGCGACACAAGGTGTGTCGGCAGACGCTCGCCGTCGGTGGCTCAGGGCGGAGGCAGAATACTTCCTCGCCGTTGCGAACGCGGAGTTGACGCTGGCGGGGCGCTGGGAGAATGCCATTACAGCGCTAGAGCTCGCTGACGAGAAGTTACTCGAGCTTGCGAACCCGGTGCTCGGTGCCGTGCGCGAGCGCATCGCGGCCGAGCTGATCGCATTGCGCGCTGTTCGCCTGCCGGACATTGAGGGCCTCAGTTACAGCTTGAGCAGACTGGCACAAGGCAGCCGCACACTGCCAATGCAGTCCGCGGTGCCCAGCAATTTCGAGACTAACGGTGTGCTGCCGGCGGAGGACGTATCCGGTCTCGCCAGAGTCTGGCTCAGCCTGAAGAGTGCCATCGCCGGGATGTTCAGTATCGAGCGCCGCGATGACTCGGCTGTCCAGTCCCTCTCTGCCGACGAGCAAGCGCTGGTACGCCAGCAACTCGAACTGGAATTGGATCTCGCACGCTTCGGTCTCGTCAGAGGGAGGCAGGAGGCCTTTCAGCAGAGTATCGCGATCGCGAAGGCATTGCTGGAGCGTCGCTTCGATACCGCCGAAGTCGCCGTGGAGAGTGCTATCGCACTGCTCGATCAAATGGCCGTGTTGGACATTGCCCCGGCGCGTCCGGATATCAGCGGATCACTCGGTCTGCTCCGCGGCCTCGCCGACAGAGACGGCTGATGCGTGTCGGGCTTTGGGGCGTGGCAGCCGTGTTGCTGGGCGCTTTTTCAGCGCACTTTCTGCTTCGAGATCGAGGCTATGTTCTGATCAACTACGCGGGCTACGTGATCGAGATGTCCGTACCCGCGTTGCTGGTCCTGTTAATTCTCTGCTACGCATCGATTCGCGTCCTGTTTACCTTATGGCGGGCACCGCGCCGCCTCGGGGAAGCGTTGGCTGACGGGCAGGTCAAGCGTTCGGGAGTCAAATTAACCCGTGGCCTGATCCACATTGCCGAGGGCGACTGGTCCAAGGGCGAGCGACTACTGACTCGAGGTCTGCGGGGGACTGACGCACCGCTGATCAACTATCTGATGGCGGCGCGAGCGGCACAGTTACAGGGCTTCAATCAACGCCGCGATGATTGGCTCAAGTTGGCTTACGAGGAGCTGCCGAACGCCGAGACCGCGGTGTTGCTGACCCAGGCTGAGCTCCAGCTCGAGGCCGCTGAGTACGAACGCGCGCTCGCCACGTTGAGTCGCATCGAGGAGACACATCCTGATCATCCGGTTGCACTCGCACTGCTCGCGAAGACACACCGCGCGTTACAGGACTGGGATCGGCTGATCGGGCTACTGCCGCGGCTGGAGGTCGCGAAACTCGAACCTGAGGAACGAGAGCAGCTGACAGCCGAAGCGCTGGCCGTCTATTGCGCGCGGGCTGAGTTGACCTACGAGGATCTCGAGCGGCGCTGGGCGCAACTACCGGCAAAGGTTCGCGCAGCGTCCCGGCTGATCGCTCTGCACGCTACGGCCCTGAGTTCACTCGGTCGCGGTGATCAGGCGGCGCGCGAAATACGCGCCGCGCTGAAGAAGGACTGGAACGAGGACCTGGTGATCGCCTATGGCCGAATCGAGACCCAGGAGCCGGCTAAATTGTTAAAACGTGCCGAGCAATGGCTGAAGGCCCATGCCGAGGACGGTGCACTGCTGCTGACGGCGGCGCGGCTGTGTATGGCGGAGGAGCTGTGGGGTAAGGCTCGCAGCTACCTGGAATCGAGCCTCGCGATGGCGCCGCGGACGGATGCCTACGCTTTGTACGGCCGTCTCCTGAAGCAGCTTGGCGAGGACGACAATGCGGCGCTGGCGTTTCGGTCGGGATTGGCGCTGGTCACGGGCGCCGTCGATGAAGTGCCGGCGTTGGACGCTCCGCAGCGCGTTGCGGAGTCCGCCGACGATCTCGGGGATGCGTCTACGGCCGAGGACGAGACCGCTTAGAATTGAGCCACTCGACAATCGGATCCCACTCATCCCAGTCGGGCCATGCGAGATAAGGCGGCAGTTCATGGATACCGAGGCCGCGCTGATATGCTCGGATATAGTTCTGCGCTTCTCGTAGCGCAGCAACATAAGGTACCTTGAGTTTCTCCAGATACTCGTCGAGCTCGTCGAAGATCAACGTATTGTCTCTTACGCGGTTCGCGATCAGTCCGACTTTGGCGTGCCTCGACGTAACCTTGCCCCGGCCTAACAGTTCGGTGATGAACTGACCGGCGGCTTTGATATCGATCGGCGATGGCAACACGGGTACGAGAATGGTCTCGGCATGTTTGACCAGCTCGGTGAGTTCCTTGCCGTGAGAGCGAGCCGGCGCGTCGATGATCACGTAGTCGGCGTTTCGTGGCAGGTGTCGCAGGCCCTCATCGTAGCCGGCAAGACCCGTAATGGGGGCCGCGGTCTCAGGGCGCTCGTCGAGCCATCCCAGGGCCGACCCTTGAGGATCGTAGTCGGCCAGCACGGTGTCATAGCCTTCGGACGCGTAATACGCGGCGAGATTGGTCGCCAGTGTACTCTTACCGCACCCGCCCTTGGCGTTGGTGACCAGGATGTGTCGCATAGTGTTCTCCCGGGGTTCTTCGCGTCAGCCCGCTGATTGTTGGTTTTCTTACGAGGTACTTAACCGGCGTGAAGCGCCTAAAGTAGCCAGCATTATGACAAAAGTCCACCGCGGCGCGCATCAGTGTCACGATGCTGCGCATCCCGTTTCAGTTCAACCCAAGCTGATCCCAGAGTTCGTCGATGCGTTTCGTGACGTCCGCGTTCATGGTGATCGGTTTTCCCCACTGTCGATCGGTTTCCGCCGGCCATTTGTTGGTGGCGTCGAACCCGACTTTAGATCCGAGTCCCGCAACCGGCGAGGCGAAGTCGAGGTAGTCGATCGGCGTCGATTCCACGAGCTGCATGTCACGAACCGGGTCCATGCGCGTACTCATCGCCCAGACGACATCCGACCAGTTACGTACGTCGATGTCGTCGTCCACGACGATAATGAACTTCGTGTACATGAATTGCCGAAGATAGGACCAGATACCGAACATGATGCGCCGGGCGTGTCCCGGGTACTGTTTACGGATGCTGACCACAGCCACGCGGTAGGAACACGCTTCACTCGGCAAGTAAAAATCCGTGATTTCCGGATATTGAGTCTGCAACACCGGCACGAACACATCGTTGAGCGCGAGCCCAAGCACGGACGGTTCATCCGGCGGACGGCCGGTGTAGGTCGTGTGATAGATGGGATCGACGCGGTGCGTAATCTTATCCACCGTCATGACGGGAAATGACTCCGTCTCGTTGTAGTAGCCCGTATGATCGCCAAAGGGCCCCTCAACCGCCGTATCACCGGGCGCGATATGCCCCTCCAGCGTTATCTCCGCATTTGCCGGGACAGAGAGGTCGGAGTTCAGGCAGGTTGTGAGCTGGGTCCGGGCTCCACGGAGCAACCCCGCGAACGCGTATTCCGACAACGTGTCGGGAATGGGTGTAACCGCGGCCAACAGCGTTGCTGGATCCGCTCCGATCGTAACGGCGACCGGGAAGGGTTTATCCGGGTGCTCGGCGCACCAGGCTCTGTAGTCCGTCGCGCCGCCCCGATGTGGCAGCCAGCGCATAATGAGGCGGTCGCGATCAATAACCTGCTGTCGGTAGACGCCGAGATTTTGCCGCTCCGCGAACGGGCCGCGTGTCGTCGTCAGGCCCCAGGTAATCAGAGGCCCGGCGTCCTCCGGCCAGCAAGTCTGAATCGGCCACCTGCCGAGATCGACGTCGTTACCCTCGAGAACGACATCCTGGCACGGTCCGGAGCGCGCCGTTCGTGGCGCCATTTTCAGAATTTCCTTGACGAGTGGCAGCTTTTGCCAAGCATCGCCCAGGCCTCGTGGCGGCTCCGGCGCTTTCAGCGCCGCCAAGAGATTGCCAAGGCGCCGAAAAGCCTCCGGCCCGGTCGAGCCTAACGCGGCCGCGATACGACCGCTGGTACCGAAAAGGTTGGCCAGTATCGGCACTTGGGCGTTGCTCGGTCGGGTGAATAGCAGCGCCGGGCCCTGGCGCTCGAGCGTACGGCGACAGATCTCCGTCAGTTCGAGCGACGGATCCACGGGCACATCGATCTTCTTGAGCTCTCCGCGCGTTTCCAGCGCGCTCAAGAAGCTGCGCAGATCTTCATACTTCGCTTCGGGCTTGGACAGGGGCGAATCCACTATAATCTTATCCGCGGCTGCAGCCCGTAGCTGTAGCCTCTAGGGGGCGTCCGTTGCGGGGGCCGATCAAGTTAACCTTCCACGGGCGTCATTGCCAGCACAATGAAGATTCGATTCGCCAAGATGCACGGTGTCGGTAACGACTTTATGGTCATGCGTTGGCCGTCGGGCCTGCGCCCACCTGCGCAGGAGCACATTAGTCGCTGGGGGGATCGGCGGCGGGGAATCGGCTTCGATCAGCTCATGCTTCTCGATGGCGATTATGAGGGGTCCGCGGACGGCGCCTACCGGGTCTTCAATGCTGACGGCGGCGAGGTTGAGCAATGCGGTAACGGCGTGCGCTGCGTGGCGCGATTCCTGGCGGCGGAGAGCGGTGCCGACTCGCTTACGTTGGCGAGCGCCACGGGTCTCGTCGAGGCACGGCTTTTGGGCGACGGTAAGGTCGGCGTCGATCTCGGTGAGCCCAATTTCTCGCCGGCGGCCCTGCCGTTCAATACCGACAACGAAGCGCCGACTTACAAACTGCGCGTTGCGGAGCGAGAAGTAGAATTCGCGGTCGTCTCGCTGGGTAACCCCCACGCTGTGGTCGCTACGGATTCTGTGGATGACGCTCCGGTCGGTATACTAGGGGCCGAGCTTCAGAAGCACAGCGCATTCCCCAAGGGGGTTAACGTGGGCTTCATGGAAGTGCTGGATACCGAGCGAATCAACCTGCGAGTGTTTGAACGCGGTGTCGGGGAGACACTTGCCTGCGGTACGGGAGCTGCCGCGGCGGTTGCCGTGGGCCGAGACAGGGGACTTCTCGCAGCTCGGGTTGATGTGAGTCTCCCGGGCGGTATGCTTGAAGTTAGCTGGCAGGGTCCCGGGAGTTCGTTGTGGCTAACCGGGCCCACGACGTGGGTCTACGAGGGGCAGATTGAATATGAGTCAACAAGAGGGTGAGGCCGTTTTCGAGGAGACTTTCTCCGACGACGATATCGCCGAGTACTTGCAGCGCAATCCAGACTTTTTCGACCGGCACCCAAACCTTCTGATGGATCTGAGCGTCGCCCACGATCCGGGTGGCGCCGCGATTTCGCTTGTCGAGCGGCAGGTCACGCTGCTCAGACAACGCAGTAGCGAGTTAGAACGGCAGCTCAAGGATTTGGTCGCGGTGGCCAAACTCAACGACGCGCTCGTGGAGAGAATCCACTTACTGTCGATCCAGCTGATGGCGGCGACCGGTTGCGCGGAGCGTGTCGAGATGCTGGAAAATTGTCTCAGAGAGGACTTTCGCGCCGAACGCGCGGCCGTCGTGCTGTTCTCACCGCTGCGAGATGAGATGCCGACCGCAGAGGGCTTTCTAAAGGTCGTGGATCGCGGCGACGCAGGGTTGAAGCCTTTCTCGAGTTTCTTAAAATCTGCGCGGCCCCGCTGCGGGCTGATTCGCGATCGCCAGAAGACCTTCGTTTTCGAGGAGAATGCCGGCGAGATCAGCTCAGCGGCTCTGGTCCCGTTAGGATCGCGGGCCGAACACGGTTTCCTGGTAATCGGTAGCCGAGACCCGGATTATTTCAATCCCGGCAAGGGGATGGATTTTCTCTCGCGATTAGGCGAGTTGGTTGCCGTGGCGCTGGTCGGCCAGCGGAGCCCGGACGCGGAGGCGGGGTCGCGAGAAAATGAGCTCTGAGAAAGTGCTCGAGGACTATCTGCGGCACCTTCGGGATGAACGGCGGCTCTCGCCGCACACGCTTAGCGCCTATCGACGCGACCTGAGACTCTTTCTGGACTATTGCGACCGTGGATCCATTGAATTTGCCGCGCTCGACTCTTACGCCGTGCGACAGTTCGCTGCCGAATGCCATCGACGGGGCTTGAGCCCACGCAGCATCGCCAGACGGTTGTCGGCGGTGCGCCGGTTTCTCGGTTACCTCGTCCAGCAGGACGCAATAAACGCTAATCCCGCCGTCGGCGTGCAGGCGCCGAAGCCCGCTCGGCGCCTACCGGCGACGCTCGATACCGACCAAATCGCCGGTCTTCTCGCGCTCGAGGGCGACGACACGTTCACCGTGCGAGACCGTGCGATGCTGGAGTTGCTCTACTCGTCAGGACTGCGCCTCTCCGAGCTGGTCGGGCTGGATCTCGTCGATCTCGATCTTCCCGACAAAACGGTGCGGGTTACAGGTAAGGGAAACAAGACGCGCGTCGTACCGGTAGGGCGAATGGCTATCGCTGCGCTAGAGTCGTGGATCGAACAGCGCGTGGCAATGGCGGGAATCAATGAACAGGCGTTGTTCGTTTCCCAACGCGGCACGCGTCTGGCGGCTCGTACGGTCCAGTCACGACTGAAGTTATGGGCCAAACGTCAGGGCGCAGGGCTCGCGATCCATCCGCATATGCTAAGGCACTCGTTCGCGACCCACATGCTCGAGTCCAGCGGTAATCTGCGGGCGGTTCAAGAGATGCTGGGCCACGCGAGCCTATCCACTACTCAGATCTATACTCACCTTGATTTCCAGCACCTTGCCCACATATACGATGAATCCCATCCTCGGGCGAGGCGCCGGGACGACTGAGTCCCCATAAGGGCCGGTCACCGGTCGAGATCAGAAATGGAACAATTCCACGGCACAACGATTGTCTGTGTACGCCGCGACGGCCACGTCGCACTCGGCGGCGACGGCCAGGTCACGCTTGGTGACAAGGTCATGAAAGGCAACGCGCGGAAGGTTCGCCATCTGCACGACGGCAGGGTTTTAGCCGGATTTGCGGGCGGAACCGCCGACGCGTTTACGTTGTTCGAATACTTCGAAAAGAAACTTGACCAGTACGGGAATCTCACCCGTGCGGCGATCGAGCTCGCCAAGGACTGGCGGACCGACCGGATGCTGAGACGATTGGAGGCGCTGCTCTGCGTTGCGGACACGGAGCAGTCGCTATTGATCTCCGGTACCGGGGACGTGATCGAGCCCGAGCACAATCTACTCGCGATCGGTTCCGGCGGTGCCTACGCGCAGGCGGCGGCGCAGGCCTTACTCGATAATACCGACCTGGATGCGCGTACGATCGTCCAGAAAGCACTCGCGATCGCCGGCGAGATCTGTATCTACACCAATAACCAAATCACGATCGAAGAGCTCGGCGTCTGACATGTCGATGACTCCCAGAGAGATCGTCCAGGAACTGGACAAACACATCGTCGGCCAGGAAGCCGCGAAACGTGCGGTCGCGATCGCGTTGCGGAATCGTTGGCGCCGCGCACAGGTTGGTGAGCCGCTCGGCAGCGAGATCACACCGAAGAATATTCTAATGATCGGGCCCACCGGAGTGGGCAAGACGGAGATCGCTCGGCGTCTGGCTCGCCTTGCCAAAGCGCCTTTCATTAAAGTTGAGGCGACCAAGTTTACCGAGGTCGGTTATGTGGGCCGGGAGGTTGACTCGATCGTCCGCGATCTAGCGGACATGGCCGTCAAAATGGTGCGTGAGGAGGAACTCACCAAGGTCAGCCATCGTGCGACCGATGCTGCCGAAGACCGATTGTTGGACGTGTTACTGCCGGGATCGCAGGACGACGGTGACGGCGGTGAGACTCGACAACGGTTTCGAAAGATGCTCCGGGAAGGAGAGCTAGACGACCGTGACGTCGAGATCGATGTTGAGTCACCCATGGTTGGCGTGGAAATCATGGCTCCTCCAGGCATGGAAGAAATGACCAACCAGTTGCAGAGCATGTTTCAGAATGTCTCGAGTGGGCGACGTAAAGAGCGCAAGCTCAAGGTTGACGCTGCTCTGAAGCTTGTCACGGACGAAGAAGCGGGCAAGATGATCAACGAAGAGGACATCAAGTTAAAAGCGCTCAGATCCGTGGAGCAAGATGGAATCGTCTTTCTCGATGAGCTCGACAAGGTCGCCCGTCGCTCAGAGACGATGGGCGCGGACGTCTCGAGAGAGGGAGTACAACGCGATCTGCTGCCGCTGGTCGAAGGCTGCACGGTCAGTACACGCTATGGCATGGTGCGCACGGACCATGTGTTGTTTATCGCCTCCGGCGCGTTCACCGTGGCGAAACCGTCGGATCTTATTCCCGAGTTGCAAGGGCGTTTCCCGATTCGCGTCGAACTCGGGGCATTAAGCACGGCCGACTTCGTCCGCATCCTCACGGAACCGGATGCGTCGCTGACGGAACAATACACGGCCCTGATGGGCACAGAGAAGGTCGGACTGACTTTCGAAGCCGACGGCATCCAGCGTATCGCCGAAGTAGCTTTCCATGTCAACGAACGTACCGAGAACATCGGCGCGCGGCGGCTACACACTGTCATGGAGCGCCTCCTGGAGGTAATCTCCTTCGAGGCGGCGGACAAGGGCGGGCAGTCCGTTGTCGTCGACGCGCCCTATGTCGACGAGCATCTGGGCGAGCTCGTGCAGGATGAGGACCTCACGCGCTACATTCTGTAGATGAAGAGCAGCCCCCATCCGATCGATATCAAGCTGCAGAAACGCTCCCGCAGACTGCAGATCCGGTTCTCCGATGGCGGGCAGTTCGAATTGCCACTGGAGTATCTGCGCGTCTTCTCGCCGTCGGCGGAGGTACAAGGCCATGGCGGTGGCGAAGGGGTTCTCGTTCCCGCCAAAGAGACAGTCAACATCGATCAGATCGAGCCGGTCGGCCGCTATGCCGTCCGCCTCGTATTCGACGACGGGCACAATACGGGCCTGTATACCTGGCCTATACTCTACGATCTGGGTGTGAACTACGAGAGCAACTGGCGGCGATACCTTGCCCGGCTCGAAGAAGCGGGACATAGTCGGTCGTCGGTGGAACCGAATGACGGATCACAAGAACACGAACGACAATGACGATCTGACCGACTTCGGTTTCGAGTCCGTTCAGAGGGGGGAAAAGAAAGCTCGCGTGCGCGGGGTCTTCGACTCTGTGGCGGGTCGCTACGATCTGATGAACGACATCATGTCGGCCGGTCTGCACCGGGTCTGGAAACGACTGACGGTCGCGAAGAGCGGGCTCAGGGCGGGAGATGTCGCATTGGACATCGCGGCCGGCAGTGGCGACCTGAGCCTCGCGTTGTCTCGACAGGTCGGTCCGGGCGGCTCGGTTTACATGACCGATATCAACGCCAGAATGTTGGCCGTGGGGCGTGACCGACTCATTAACGCAGGCCGAGCCGCCAATATCCGCTATCTGCAAGCGGATGCAGAGAAGCTACCCTTCAAATCGGGCACATTCGACTGCGTCTGCATCGGCTTCGGGCTCAGAAACGTGACGGACAAGGAAGCGGCGCTCGCATCTATGTTGCGCGTGCTGAAACCGGGTGGGAGATTGTTAATTCTCGAATTTTCCAAGCTGCGAATTGGATTACTGGAACCGCTCTACGATTTCTACAGCTTGCAGGTTCTGCCGCGGGTCGGCGAACTCGTTCTCAACGATGGCGATAGTTATCGCTACCTCGCCGAGTCGATCCGCCGGCACCCCGATCAGGACACGCTCAAGGAACTCATGATCCGGCAGGGCTTCGAGCGCTGCGAATATTTCAATTTCTCCGGCGGGATTGTCGCGCTGCATCGCGGTTACCGCATCTAGGATTCCGCGCATCGTGATGCCATCTCCTCTCGTGATCGTCGAACAGATACTGAACGGCCACGTTCAGGAGTCCACCGCCGCGCTGGATTTGTTGTCCTCGCTGCACGGTAAGAGCCTGGGTGTCGAAGTCAGAGGTCCAGGAGTCACGATTGTTGTTTCTGCGGAGGACGAGAAGTTGCGGCTGGAGTTCGCGAAAGAATCGTCCGCGACAGCCACTGTGAACGGTACTCCGTTGGCTCTACTTGCATCATTACGCGGTGACGCGCTCAGCGGCTTCAAAGACGCCGGTATCGCGATCAGTGGCGATGCCGAGGCGGCCGAGGATTTCTCTACGTTGTTGCGTCTGGCGCGACCCGACCTGGAAGAGCAACTCTCTCATTTGGCCGGCGATGTCGTGGCCCATCGAATCGGCAGTACGGTTCGCAACGCCCGTGACTGGAGCAAACAAGCGGTTTCGGCGTTGGGTATGAATACCACGGAATATCTGCAGGAAGAGAGCCGCCAGGTTCCGACGCGAGTGGAAGTGGAGGGATTTTTCGCTGAGATCGAGAGGCTGAGAGACGCAGCCGAACGGGTCGCCGCTAGAGTCGACCAACACATCGCGGCAGAGGATTAGCGGGAGCCAAGCGACATGCGACGATATCGCCTGGTCCTTCGCCTACTGACGATTCAGCGCGTGTTGATTAAGCACGGTCTGGATGAATTCGTCGGGGCGACGCACCTGCTGAGACCCGTCGGCTGGTTACGCCGCCTGCTCCCGCGGCGCGGTCGTCGTCGAGAGCCTCTAGGCGTCAGGCTTCGTCTGGCGCTCGAAGAGCTAGGCCCTATCTTCGTTAAATTTGGTCAAGCCGTCTCTACTCGCGGTGATCTGTTGCCGGCAGACATTTCCAGGGAACTCAGCAAGCTTCAGGATCAGGTTCCGCCGTTCGACTCCGAACTAGCCGTCGGTATTATTGAACGAGCATTCGGCGCACCGGTGGACGAAATATTCGCGGAGTTCGAGCGGCAGCCGTTAGCCGCAGCATCGGTCGCTCAAGTGCATTCGGCGAAACTCGAAGGCGGTGAAGCGGTCGTCGTAAAGATTTTACGCCCGGGTGTGAATCAACTGATCCAGCAGGATCTCGAAGTGCTGTATGCGATCGCTGGACTAGCTGAGCGTTACTGGCAGGATGGCCGCCGCCTGCGACCAGTGGAGATCGTCAGCGAATTCGAGAAAACACTCCACAGAGAACTGGATCTGATGACGGAAGCCGCCAATGCGGCTCAGCTTAAGCGTAATTTCGAGGGCTCCGATCGACTCTACGTTCCCGAGATCTATTGGGACTACTGTCGTACGACTGTCCTGACGATGGAGCAGATCTCAGGCGTAGCCGTTAGTGATATCGACACACTGAATACGCGCGGCACGGATATCGTGCGGCTCGCCGAGAATGGAGTAGAGATATTCTTTACTCAGGTCTTTCAGCACAATTTCTTTCATGCCGACATGCATCCGGGCAATATTTTTGTCGACGTAGAAGACCCGGCGCATCCGTGTTACATCGCCGTTGATTTCGGCATCATGGGTAGCCTCAGCGCGCGGGACCAACATTATTTGGCGGCGAATTTCCTCGCATTTTTCAAGCGGGACTACAATCGGGTCGCTAAGCTACACGTCGATTCGGGCTGGGTACCGCCCGACACTCGCGTGGATGAGTTCGAGTCGGCGGTGCGGGCAGTTTGTGAGCCCATCTTCGATAAGCCGCTGAAAGACATTTCATTCGGACTGGTCTTGCTGAGATTATTCGAGACGGCAAGGCAGTTCGATATGCAGGTTCAGCCTCAGCTCGTGTTACTGCAGAAGACGCTGCTCAATATCGAAGGACTCGGCCGGCAACTCCACCCGGAGTTGGACCTATGGAAGACAGCGAAGCCGTTTCTGGAGGATTGGATGAAGCGGCGCACTGACCCGAGGGCTCATCTTGAGCAGCTACTCAGGAGCTGGCCGAATATTAGTGAAGACCTCCTCTTGTTGCCGGAAGTTATCCATCGTCTATTACGCGGAGTGGTAGACGAAGGATCGGGAGAGGGGCGTAAGAGATCTTCGCCACGGCGCACCAGAATCTTTCGCCTACCGAAGATTGCGGACAGCGTGATTTCCGGTGCTGCGTTGTTGATAGCGGGCGTGCTGTGGATCGGCTTGGACGCCGAGCCGGGATGGGCGGGATGGCTCGGTACTGTCGCCGGCCTGTTGATCATCGTCAGAGCCGGTGTCGGCGAGAAAGACTAGACACGTGTAGCTAGGACGGCAGACCGACCGTCGAGTCATCCCCGAGTTCGGTCATGACGGCGATGATCTGCGCTAAGACTTCGTCGAGCCGCTTTTCATCCGTGCCGCGTACGACAAGATTCGCACCGAAATGGCCGTCCCGGGAAAAGGGATAGCTGCCGATGTCGACCTGAGGGTGTTGCGCTGCAATGCCCTCGAGCGGTCCGGCAATGTCACCCTCGCGAAGAAACACATCGACGTTTCGAGAGTAGATCGGCGGGCCGGCCGCCATGTCAGCGGCTATGGTTTCGAACATAGCGCGCGCGATGCTCGGCACGCCGGCGAGCACATAGACGTTCTCGACCTGGAAGCCCGGAGCGTTGCTCAGCGGGTTCTCAATCAGCGTCGCTCCCCTCGGCACGCGAGCCATTTTCAAGCGAGCCTCATTCAGCTCGTACGAACCACGCCGCAAACACGCTACCGCGTCCTCATCCAGTATCAACTCTCGTCCGAACGCCTCGGCGATGCATTGGGCGGTAATATCGTCGTGTGTCGGCCCGATGCCGCCGGTCGTGAACACGTAGTCGAACCGCTCCCGACACTCGTTCACGGTCGAAACGATGACGTGCTCATCATCAGGGAGCACTCGTGCCTCGACCAGCCGGACGCCGAGACCCGCAAGCTCCGAACCGAGATACTGCAGATTCACATCCTGAGTCTTGCCGGAGAGAATTTCGTTGCCAATGAGTAGAACGCAGGCTGTTGGGGATGCCGCATCCTGTCCGTCGTTATTTGTCGCGTTCGTCGTCACTGCTCACCTCTCAAGGAAAGTGTAGCAGTTAAGGGGTAGTGATCGGAGCCGAACGCCGGCCCGCGACGGAGGCCATCGATGGCTACGCCATCACTCACGATAAATTGATCTATGAGTATTCCGAGTAACGGCAGGAATGTCGGCCAGCTGATCGTAACAGCTGTTGGCAGGGCAGCGCTCCGCAACTCATTGTCCTCGAGCCATCGGGAGAAGATCGACGAGTAGGTCGTGATATTAAAGTCCCCGACGATCATCACGGGTTCGGTACGATCCCCGACCAGTCTGCCGATCTCGACCAGTTGCTGATTTCTTATCGCAGCCCATCCCGCGGATACGGGTGGTCGCAGATGTACGCCGACAATCCGCATCGATCGTCCTGCTACAGTTACGCGGGCAGAGATCGCCGGCGTTGTCAGCAGATCGATCGCCTCCTCGTCGTGGAATGGCACGCGCGATAATAACGCGATGCCGAAGAGATCCGGCTGCGGCACGACGATTCGGTAGGGGTAAAGAGTGGTCAGCGTCTCAATCGCGCTCTGCCAGGCCGTAGTTATCTCCACGAGTACGATAAGGTCAGGTAGCTCCTGCTCCACGAGAGTCAGGAGCGAGTCGAAGTTGCCATTCGCAGCGTTCACGTTGACGTTCATGACCGTGAGCTGATCGGCCGGGGTTTCCGCCCGTTCTGCAGCCGGCCAGCCGCTGTAGATCGGCAATGCGCTAATGGCCGCGAACGGTAGGAGGGCCGCGGCCCATCTCCAGCGGCGCCGGCTCGCAAGCACCGTGGCGATGATCGTCAGTAGCGCCAGATACTGCACGCGAAAATGACAGAACAACTCGAAGACCCACCAGAAGTCCGCGAGCAAAGGGAGAGCGCTTGCGGCAGCGACGCTGACGGCTGCGATGACAACGAGTCGATCGAAATACTTCATCGGCCGGTCATGCGAGCCGTCTGACCATCTAGCTGTCCTCAGTCGCCACAGCGCCACAGCGCCAACACTGTGCGAACTGCCCTTCGTTGGCTTCACCACAACCCGAACAATGCCACTGCGCCGAACTCTCCGACGGTTCCTCTAGATCGGTTATGAGTTCAGCCGCGCGCGATAGATCCTTGTCGCTTAGTACCCAGAGCTCCGGCATGCATTCGAGATACGGGATATCTCCGACCCCGCCGGACAAAATAGCGTTCTTGATCGTGCACGCGATGCCCGACTGCTCCAGTACATTTTTCAGGTGGCCGATGTAGGCCAGCGATTCGTGAGCAGTTACTCTCTTCATGGGTTCTCGTCGGCTACGTCGGTCGCGATGCAGTCTGAGTCGACTTTGGGCTCACGGCCGCAACGCGGCCAAAAATTTTCCGGGACTGTGTCCTGTCTCGAGCGCTTCGAGCAACGCCGAACCGACGATAACGCCGTCCGCATGTTGTCCGATGAGATCGACTTGTTCTCTCTCCCGGACACCGAATCCGGCACACACGGGAAGGCGTGAGTTGCGCTTTACCTCGGCGAGGTAGGCGGCGATTTCTTCGGGCAACCCCTCATTACCGCCCGTGATACCAGTACGCGTTACTGCATAGACGAACCCCTCGCTGGCGGCGCAGAGACTTCGTAGTCGATCGGGTGGTGTGGCGGGGGTCACCAGCTGTACGAGAGCGAGACCCTGAGCGTCGAGTTCGGTTTTCAAGGGCGTACTTTCCTCGTACGGTAAGTCCGGCACGATGAAGCCACTGACGCCAGTCTCCAGGGCCCGTTCCGCCAGGCGCCGAAAGCCGAATGCGTACAGTGGGTTCAGGTAGCTCATGAGTAGCACGGGTGCCGGCAGCTCGAAGTCGCGAGACGCAAGCTGATCGAATATCCAGGTCAGGCTGACGCCGCTCTGCAAGGCGGCCCGGCTCGCACGCTGGACCGTGACGCCGTCCGCCATCGGGTCGGTAAACGGGACGCCGATCTCCACGGCATCGGCGGCCTCACCGACTTCCCGTAGTATGTCGAGAAATTGCGCCGGCTCCGGATAACCCGCCGTAACGAACGCGATCAGCGCAGGTTCGCCATCAAGCGTCAACGCCTCGCGTAGCTGCTCACGCTGCTGCATCGGCCGCCTCCGTGTCGGCGCCCTTGGCCGAATACTCGCTCAAAATCGGCATATCCTTGTCGCCACGACCGGACATGCCGATCAGAATGCGGGCTCCAGGATTAGCCTCGGCCCAATGTCTCGCGCCCGCCAGGGCATGCGCAGACTCCAGTGCGGGCAGTATGCCTTCGAGCGAGCAGCATTCGTCGAGCGCATTCAGCGCCTCGTCGTCGCTGGCAGTGACGTATTCCACCCGGCCGACGAGTTGTAGCAACGAGTGTTCCGGGCCGACACCGGGGTAGTCGAGCCCGGCCGAGATGGAGTGAGTTTCCTGGATCTGTCCATCGTCGTCGTAGAGCAACATCGTATGGGTGCCGTGTAGGACGCCAGGCCGGCCGGCTGCCAGCGTCGCGGAGTTGTCACCGAGCGCTTCCCCGCGACCGCCGGCCTCGACGCCGAAGAGTTTGACCTCGGCGTCGGCGAGAAAGCCATAGAACAGCCCGATCGCATTGGAGCCACCGCCCACGCAGGCGAAAGCAGCATCTGGCAGGCCGGCGCGTGCAAGGAGTTGCGTGCGCGCTTCGCGGCCTATTACAGCCTGAAGTTCTCGGACGAGATAGGGGTAAGGATGTGGGCCGATAGCGGATCCCAACAGATAATAGGTTCCCTCAGGGTCCGAGACCCAGTCTCTCATGGCCTCGTCGATGGCCGCACGGAGCGTACGGTCGCCCGAGGTAACCGGAACGACTTCTGCGCCGAGCCGGATCATGCGATCCACATTCGGCGCCTGCCGAGCCACGTCCACCTCGCCCATATAGACCGTGCACGGTAACCCCACTCTCGCGCACGCAGCGGCCGAGGCGACGCCATGTTGCCCGGCGCCGGTCTCGGCTACGACCCGGTCGGCTCCTAGCTTCTGTGCCAGCAGCGCCTGACCGATCGTGTTGTTGATCTTATGGGCCCCGGTGTGGGCCAGGTCTTCACGTTTGAACCAGACTTCGGCTCCCCAGCGTTCCGACAAGCGCGGTGCCAAGGTCAGCGCGGTGGGGCGGCCCACCCACCCGGTCAGTTCTTCGTTCAAGCGTCGCTGGAATTCCGGGTCAGACAGGCTTCGGTAAACGCCCTCCGTGAGTCGATTGATCGCCGGCATCAGTGTCTCGGGGACGTAACGTCCGCCATAGGGTCCGAACCGGCCGTCGGCGTCGGGAAACTGACCGTCCAGCAATGCCTGAAATAGCGCGTCGTGATCTGTCGTCATATGGGTTGCCTCTCCGCCGCCCGCGCGTGGGCGATGAACATCTGTATCTTTTGCGGATCTTTCTTTCCTGGTTCGCTCTCGACTCCACTGGAGACATCGACCCCCCAGGGCTCGACCGCATGGATGGCCTCTGCCACGTTCTGTGCGTCCAAGCCGCCGGCCAGGATGACTCGCGTCGCGGCTGTGATGGCCGCCGCCTCGCGCCAGTTTGCCACCTCTCCACTGCCGCTTCTCGATCCCTCGAAGAGAATGCGAGCGGGAATCGCGGCGGGGTTCAGCCGGCCGTGCCGATAAACCGGCAAGGGTTGGCAGCCCGCGGGGAGATCGAGCGCCTGAAAGTCTTCGGCGTCGGTCTGCAGCCAGTCCGGCGTGAACCGCTCCCGGACTTCCTGCCATTCTTCGGCACTCGGATGCTGCATGACGGCGACGCGCACCAGACCTTCCGGCAGGTCTCTGCAGAGCTGAGCGGCCTTATCGGGCGCGATACACCGCGGCGACTCGGCGAAGACAAAACCGACGGCATCCGCACCTGCTGTTACGGCCGCGTGGATGGCATCCTCGCTCGTCATTCCACAGATCTTTACGAACACGCGCTCATCTCCGTGCGCTGTTCGGTGCCGGCGGCAATGAGGCGGGCGACGGCCTGCACGGGTTCGGGTGACTGCATGAGCACGGAGCCGACCAGCGCCGCCTTATAGCCCAGTTGTGCGATGGCGCGGATCTCTTCGTCGCCCTGGACACCGCTCTCGGCAACGGCCGTCAGTCCGACCGGCAGATGCTCCGCGAGTGCCGCGAAGCGATCGAAATTTACTGCGAGACTTTTCAGATCACGGCAGTTCACTCCACACAATACCGGCGCATTATCCGGAGCGAGGCCTGGCCCGGCTAATCTCCCTATTCGCTCAAGATCCTGAATGTCGAAGGCCTCGAGCAGAACGAACAGGCCGAGGTCGCGGGCACACGTCAGCAGTGTCTCGGTCTCTTCGTCCGTCAGCATGGTCACGATCACGAGTACCCCCCCAGCTCCGGCGGCCTTGGCCTCCAGTACTTGATAGGGGTCGGTAAGAAAGTCCTTTCGCATCGCAGGAATACCGGCAGGAGTAAGAATCGAGGCGGCTTCCCGAAGATGGGACAGTGTGCCGTGGAACTCTTGCGGTTCTGTCAGCACAGAAATGGCCGCTGCTCCGCCGGTCGCGTAGGCGTTGAGTTGCGAATCGCGATCGAAGTGTGGCTCCGCCAGAGAACCGGCCGCCGGTGAGCGAAGCTTCAACTCCGCGATCAGATCGAACTCGCCGAGTCGCAACGCCGGCGCATCCGCTACAGCGGTCGCCCGGGCGCGCAGCGCAGCTTCGGATTCCCGCGCGCGAGCCAGACTAACGCGATCGCGGCTGGCGTTCGCCATACGACCGAGAAATGAATCGTTTCTCACGCGCCGAGTTCCTGACCGAACGCTTGTAGACGGTCGAGAAATTCGGCTGCGCTACCGTCGTCAATAGCCAGCCGAGCGCGTTTCACCGCGCTCTCCGCATCCACCTCCGCGCCCGTGACTTCGAGCGCCAGGGCCGCGCCCAGCACGAGCGCGTCACGGTGCGCCGGCGTGTCCTCGCCGCGAAGCGCGGCCGCGAGTCGCGCGCTGTTGTCGCCTGCCTCTCCACCGAGTAGATCCTCGGCACTGCAGCGTGCTATCCCCAGGTCGGCAGGATCGCGAACACTCCGTTGCACCAGGCCGTGCCGGACATCGAAACACAGGAACGGTCCGACCGGGGTCGCCTCGTCCCAGCCCGGCGCACCGTGGATGACGAAGCCGCGTTCTGCATCCATGCCGGATAGCGTTTGCGCCATGACTTCGGCCATCTCCTCGCTGAACGCTCCGATCACGTGGAACGGCGGCGATACCGGGTTGGCGAGGGGACCGAGTATATTGAAGACCGTGCGTACCCCGAGGGCTCCGCGCACCCCAGCGATGCTTTTCATGGCTGGGTGGTAGTGCGGCGCGAATAGAAAGGTAAATCCCAATGCTGCGAGACTTCGGCCCGCCTGCGCTTCGTCGAGCGGTATCGGTAGACCGAGCGCCTCGAGCGCGTCGGCGCTGCCCGAACGGCTCGAGATCGAGCGGTTGCCGTGCTTGACGACTTGGAGTCCTGAGGCGGCCGCCAGTAGTGCGCTACCGGTCGATAGGTTCAAACTGCCTGAGCTATCGCCGCCGGTACCCACGATATCGACATAGGGGCCGCCTGGTGGGATATCCGGTCGTCGTGAGAGTTCCCGCATCGCCTGCGCGAAACCGCGAATTTCGCTGGCGACCTCGCCCTTGTGCCGCAGAGCGATTAGCAAGCCTCCGGCCAGGGCCGGTGGAATTTTGTCTTCGGCCATCGAGCGGAGAACCGACGCAGCTTCCGCTTCGCTGAGATCCGAGCCCGCCAATACGCGCTCCAGCAATTCAACCGTATCGGTACTCATCGTTAAGCTCCTTACCTGCCTGCCCGCGCGGGATAGAGGAAGTTCTCGAGTAGAGTGGGGCCGGACGGTGTCAATACACTCTCCGGATGGAACTGGACGCCTTCTATCGGCAACTCCTTGTGGCGAACGCCCATGATTTCGTTGACGTCCGTCGTCGCGGAGATCTGCAGCGATTCGGGGACGTGACTGCGGTTAGCCGCTAGCGAGTGATAGCGTCCGGCCTCGAATGGGTTGGATAAGCCACGGTAGAGCGTGAACCCATCGTGCTCTACCTGAGAAGTCTTACCGTGCATGAGCACGCCAGCAGCCACGATCTCGCCGCCGAAATGCTGGACGATACATTGATGGCCAAGGCAGACGCCGAGCATGGGAATCTTGCCCGCAAAAGCTTCGATCATGGCCAGCGACCGTCCGGCGTCGTCGGGGCGACCGGGTCCCGGCGAGATGACGAGATGAGTTGGATTCAGCTCGGCCGCCTCGCGGATGTCGATGGCATCGTTGCGGTGCACGATAACTTCCGCCTCGAGTATCAGGAACGCTTGCACCAGGTTGTAGGTGAAAGAGTCGTAGTTGTCGATTAACAGCAGACGCGCGCTCACAGTCCTTCCTCCGCGATCTCCAGGGCACGCCTCAAGATCGCGCTTTTCGCCAGTACCTCCTGGTACTCGCTCTCGGGGTCGCTATCCGCCACGATGCCGGCGCCGGCCTGGAAACTATACTCGCCGCCGTTGAATACCATCGTCCGGATCGTGATGGCTTGGTCCATGTTGCCGTTCTTGGCGAAGTAGCCGACCGTGCCGGCGTACAAGCCACGGCCCACGGGCTCCATTCCGGCGATGAGCTCCATGGCGCGCACCTTGGGTGCGCCGACGAGTGTACCGGCGGGAAAGGTGGCGGCGAACAGGTCAGGTGCGTCCTTGTCGGCGACGACCTCGCCGCGTACACCGCTAACGATGTGCATGACATGGCTGTACCGCTCTATCTTGCGGTACGGCTCGACGTGCACAGAGCCGGCCGTAGCGACTCGCCCGAGGTCGTTGCGAGCGAGATCGACGAGCATGATGTGTTCGGCGTTCTCCTTGGGATCGGCGAGTAACTCCTCCTCAAGGGCGAGATCCTCGGCACTCGTCTGACCGCGGGGACGGGTACCGGCGATCGGGCTCAGCGAGGCGCTGCGACCATCGAGTCGTACCAGGGCCTCCGGCGAAGAGCCGGCGACCGTGAGCTCGCCGATCTCAAGGAAATACATATACGGTGAGGGATTCAACAATCTCAGGGCGCGGTAACACTGAAACGGATCGAGGTCGGTCGTGCCGCTGAAACGAACCGAAAGGACAATCTGATAGATATCTCCAGCCGTAATATGCGATTTACACTGGTCGACCGCTGCCTTGAACTCGGCTCGGCTGAGGCTGCTCTCGGCTACCGAAAAACCGCCCTGTTTTTTGCCGCTATCGATACCGCTGCGCAGGGCCTGGATCACCTCGTGTCTGAGTGCTTGGCGTTCATCGTCGGTACCGGAATGAAGCAACGCGACCCGGCGGGTCAGATGATCGAAGATCAACAGGGATTCGGGCGCGACATAAGCAGCTTGCGGGAGGCCTTCGTACGGCGCGTGATTGTCCGGCAAGCGCTCGAAATAGCGCACGACGTCATAACCCGTCGCGCCGACGAGGCCGCCGGAAAACGGGATACCCTCGATTGCAGGGTTGAGATCCGGGCTCGTGGCCAATGCGTCGCGCACGACGGCGAGCCAGGCGGCGCTGCTGTCGGGTCGCGGCACGGCCTCGCCGTTGACTCGCAGTGCGTCTGGGTAGAGCTCCAGGGTTAACCGGGCACCGAGTCCCAGGAACGAATAACGTGCCAGGCGTTCGCCGCCCTCTACGCTCTCCAACAGGAAGCACGGCTTGAACTGCTTGAGCTTCATATAGGCCGAGACGGGCGTATCCAGGTCGGCTGCGATGTCGAACGGCGCTTTCATCGTCGTTAAAATCTCACTAGTTGTAGAAATAAAAAAACCCATCACCGCGTTGGCGGAGATGGGTTTGCCTTGATCGAGTTGGACTCGTCGGTCTAGGCGCGCACTACCCTCTCCACCGGGGACCTTCGCCACCAGCGGTCTGTACGGGAATGCTTGCGCGCAGATCGGTCCATGGGGCGAGAGTATGTCCTCGCGGGCTCTCGGGGGTCAAGTTCGAGGCGGCTGATAGGCGTCACAGATCATAGATCATGGGCAATACGATCGAAAATCCGAGCCACATCAAGGCGGTAAGCGGGATTCCGGCACGTATAAAGTCAGAGAACTTGTAGCCGCCGGCCGACAATAACAGCAGATTCGTCTGGTACCCATACGGCGTGGCATAGCTCATGTTTGCGCCAAAAATGACGGCGAGGACGAACGGTTCCGCGGGGACCCCGAGTTCGCTAGCCATCTGGATAGCGATGGGAGTGCCGATGATGCCGGCGGCGGCGTTGGAGACTACGTTCGTCAGAATAGCCATGACGAGCATCAGGCAGCTCAGTATGAACGGCGTCGGCAGCAGCCGGACGCTCTCGACGAAGACCTGCGCAATATACAGAGCGCCGCCGGTCTGAGTCATCGCCAGTCCAAGCGCCAAACTCGCGACGATGATCATCACGACCTGAGGCGACAGCGAGCCGGCCGCGACCTCCCACGTCAAACAGCGTGTCGCTAGCATGGCGCCGACACCGACGATAGCGCTCACGGAGATTGGCAGCAGACCGCTCGCGGCCGCCAGGACGACAAGGATCATAATGCCCAGCGCCCGGACGGAACGGTGGGTCCGCGGCAGATCCGTTGTGCCGTCGAGGACCAGCGCGTTACCCGAGCGCTTGAGCTGCTCGAGTTGCGTATCGGCGCCTTGTACAAGAACTACATCGCCGGCACGCAGACGCGCGGAGCCGATCGCGCCGCTGATCTCCTCGACGCCGGGTTCGCGGGCGCGATGCACGGCGAGCGGCAATAGGCTCGTCCGCTGAGCGAAGCGCGTCCCCGTGAGACTCGCTCGATGTAACAGAGAGCCGCGGGTTACGACAATCTCCGCAAGATGCTGCTTGTCCTTGAGGGCGCTGACTTTACCCCTGATCGTAATATCATCGGCGCCGAGGTCGCTGTGCAACGTGGCGCCGAGTTGCTTTTCGAACTGCTTTAATCGTTCGGGCGTATCTTTGACGGCCAGACGATCGCCGGACAGGAGCGTCACCGATGGTAATTTCGTAACCGACAGTCCCTCGCCGCGTTCGATCCGATCGACGCGCATCTCGTTGTCGGTCAGCGCAAGACCCTCGGCGAATGTCAGACCGCAAGCGGCGCTGGCATCGTGAATGTGGAACATTGCGTTAAATACGCGCGGTGAGCGATCCGATAACGGCTGCTTCCTTTCGGGAAGAATCCGCGGTGCGATGAGCCACAGATACAGTAGGCCGACGACACCGACCATCAACACGGGCAACGTGAAGTCAAACATCCCGAACGGCTCAAGCCCCTGCTCCGCTGCGATTCCGACGACGAGTAGATTGGTGGAAGTGCCGATCGTCGTGGCCATGCCGCCGATCAGTGTCGCGAAACCGATGGGCATCAGAATCGAGGACGGCGCGAGCTTATTCCGTACCGCCACACCGATCAGCATCGGTAGCAGCATGACGACGATCGGGGTGTTGTTAACGAATGCGCTCAGCATTGCCGCGATCAACATCGTCGCGAGGCTGGCCAGCTTGGGTTTGGCCATCCAGGCCTTTGCCAGGGATAAGGCCAGCGGTTGCAGCGCACCCGTCGCTTCGAGTCCCTTGCCCAAGATCATGAGCGCGCAGATCGTGATCAAAGCCTCGTTACCGAAGCCGGCGAGAAAAGAGGTTGGTTCCAGACGCTCGCCGTTCGCCTCGTAGGGGAACAGCTGAAAACTGACGACGAGAATGATCAGAATCGCGAGGCCGGAGGCCTCCAGAGGCAGCCGGTCGCGGGTGAACAGGTACAGTGCCAGCGGCGTAAGCAGCAGGACAAAGACACCATGAGAGTCCGGTAATATGGGCACGGATTGCTTCTTGGATTATGGCCTAGTGGTCCAACAGGGTTCTATTGATAGGTTCAGCCAAACCCTAATACCATGCCTGCCGAGCCATCGCCAACTTCTAAAGCCAGTGTGAGCACGAGCCGAGCCGAGAAATCCCCTATCGCACTCGAGAGTTATCTCGGGGTCTACCGATATAGCCGCCGTGCCGTAGAGCTCGTCTGGAGCACGCACAAGGGCCTGACCATTGCGCTGGCGATATTCACGATTACCGCCGGGCTTCTGCCTGCCGGTGTCGCCTACGTCGGCAAGCTGATCGTCGACGCCGTCGTCGCAGCGATCGCGGTCGCGCAGTCCGGTGCGGCTCCGGCCTACGGCCAGGTGCTTATCTTCGTGCTCGTCGAGGGTGTACTGGTAGCCGCTATCGCTGCGGTACAGCGCGGAATCGGATTCTGTCAGACGCTATTGCGGGTTCTACTGAGTCAGCGTGTCAATATCATGATTCTGGAGAAGGCGCTGACGCTCGAACTGGCGCAATTCGAGGATTCCGAGTTCTACGATAAGCTCAACCGAGCGCGTCAAGAGGCCTCTAGTCGGCCGCTAAGCCTCGTCAATCGAACCTTCGGTCTCGCACAACACAGCATTTCCCTCGTGAGCTATGCGGCATTGCTACTGCAGTTTTCGCCGTGGGCGGTGGGAATACTGGTACTCGCGGGAATTCCGGCGTTCGTCGCAGAGACTCATTTCTCGGGCAAGCGTTTCCGGATCTTTCGGCATCGCTCTCCCGATCGGCGCAAGCTCATGTATCTCGAGATGGTTCTGGCGCGCGAGGATCACGCGAAGGAAGTGCAGCTGTTCCAGCTCGGTCCAGAGTTGCTAAAGCGCTATCGGGCGATATTCAGGCTGCTGTTCGACGAGGAGCGCGACCTCACGATTCGACGTGATATCTGGGGCCTGGGGTTGGGATTGCTGACGAACCTGGCGTTCTATGGCGCATACGCATGGATTGCTGTCGCGACGATCCAGGGCACGATTACGCTCGGTCAGATGACGATGTACCTGCTTGTGTTCAAGCAGGGGCAGACGGCCGTATCCGCGATGTTGAGCGCCATCGGCGGCATGTACGAGGACAACCTGTACCTGTCGAATCTCTACGACTACCTGGAGCAGCCGGCTCCGACCAGGCATGGCGCCAGGCTCACGGGACCCGACGAGCGTGCGGGATTGATCTTCGAGGGCGTGAGTTTCACCTATCCCGGCGCGCAGCAGCCGGCCGTGCAGGATATCGATCTGGCGATAAAACCCGGGCAGAGTGTGGGAATCGTGGGCCGCAACGGCTCCGGGAAGACAACACTGATCAAGCTTCTGGGCGGACTCTACCAACCCGATCATGGGCGCATCCTTTATCAGGGCCTGGATCTGGTGCAGTGGGATCCGGATGCGCTGCGCAGCTCCATCGGCGTGATATTTCAGGACTTCAATCGCTACCAGCTGAAAGTCGGCGAGAATATCGGCGTCGGTGACGCCGGGAACCTGTGGAATGAACAGCGCTGGGCCGAAGCCGCCGACATGGGGCAGGCCGCTGAGTTCATCGACAGGCTTCCCGAGCGCTACGACACGCAGCTCGGACGCTGGTTCCACAGTGGCCAGGAGCTGTCCGTCGGGCAGTGGCAGCGGGTTGCTCTGGCCCGAGCTTTCATGCGCAGCGAGGCCAATATACTCGTTCTCGATGAGCCAACCGCATCGATGGATTCGGAGACCGAGGCTGAGATATTCGATCACTTTCGTTCGTTGACGAAAGAAAAGATAGCGGTGCTCATCTCTCATCGTTTTTCCACGGTCCGGCGCGCCGATCTCATCGTCGTCATGGACCGTGGGCGAATCGTTGAACGCGGCAGTCACGATGAACTTGTCGCGTTACAAGGCCGGTACGCGAAGCTATTCGAGTTCCAGGCTCGGGGCTATCGCTGAGAATGCGAATCGGGTGTACGATCACGGCCTAACGTACAATTCGTACCGGCTTACACGTCCGTCGCATGTCTATTCCTGCATCAGACTCCGTTCCCCGCGCTGAGATTTTCTTCGCCGAGAAGGACCAGGCGCTGCGCGACGACGTCCATCGTCTAGGCAGACTCGTCGGCGAACTGGTGAAGGACCAAGGCGGAGAAGCGCTCTTCGATCTTGTCGAGGCGGCCCGCCGGGCGTCGATTGCACAGCGCGAGGGCGATGCCGGTGCGCGCCAGGAGCTCAAGACACTGCTTTCTGCGCTGACGCCGCGTACCGCCAGGGATTTTATTCGCGCGTTCTCCACCTACTTTCAGATGGTCAATATGGCGGAGAAAGTGCACCGGATTCGCCGCCGCCGGGTTTATCTGCGGGATGCCGATACGCCACAGCCTCTCGGCTTCGCCGATACGTTACGCCGGCTAAAGGAAGCCGGTGTCGATGCACCGACGCTAGAGAAGGTGCTTGCCACGGTATCGGTTGAGCCGGTGTTCACTGCTCACCCGACGGAAGCGACGCGACGAACGTTGTTGAGGAAGCAGCAGAACGTTGCAAGACACCTCGTCGAGATGCTCGATCCCTACATGACGCCCCAGGAGGAGAGCGCTACTTTAGGGCGCATCCGTATGGAGATGACGACCGGTTGGCAGACCGAGGAACATCCTGAGGCACAGGTAAGGGTTAGTGATGAAGCAGAGCACGTTCTGTTTTTTCTGACGGATGTTTTGTACCGGATGATTCCGCCGTTTTATGAGGGTCTTGAGGAAGCGATCGCGGCTGTCTTCCCTGAGCACGGCAGCCGCATTCGTGCACCCATCATGGTCCGGTTCGGGTCCTGGGTCGGCGGCGATATGGACGGCAACCCGAATGTCACGGCGAAGAGTCTTCGCGAGTCGCTCGCGCGTCAGCGGGCACTGGTGCTCGACTTGTACTACAACGAGTGTTTGGCGCTTTCGAAGCAGCTCAGCCAGAGCGAAAGCAGGACCGGCGTCAACGAGGAGATCACTCGGCGCAGCGCCCTCTACGCGGGCCATTTTCCGCAGGGCGCCAATTCGGTTCCCGCCAGACATCGACAGATGCCTTACCGGGTTTTCCTGCGACTCGTCGCTGCACGCTTGCAAGCGACCTACGACGATGCAGCCTTCCCTTACGAGTCGCCGGAAGAGTTCATTTGCGACATCGAGTTGGTCGCGGACAGCCTGCGGGCGAACAAGGGTCGTAATGCGGGACTCTTTGCGGTCTATCGGCTCCTGCGCCGAGTTGAGACGTTCGGCTTCCATGTCGCGACGCTCGATATTCGGCAGAATGCCTTAGTCCATCGGCGCGTCGTCGGCGAAGGCCTGCAGGAAGAAAACTGGCTCACCCTGTCGTGTGAGGCACGTACCGAGCGACTGAAAGAGGCGCTTAATCGGCGTGAATCGCCCGTCGGAAGATTCTCATCGGAAGGCCGCCGCACACTGGCGGTTTTTCAGGCCATCGCGCACTGCCGTCGAAAATACGGCGCGCACGCGATCGGCCCCTATATTGTCAGCATGGCGCATGGCCCTGACGATGTGCTATCGGTCCTGCTACTGGCGAAGTGGGGCGATCTCGGGCCCAAAGGCAGCGCGGTGCCGCTAGACGTCGTACCGTTGTTCGAAACGGTCGAAGATTTGCAGAACGCAGCATCGATCATGTCGGGCTTGCTCGCAGACCATAGTTACCGGGCGCATTTGGAGAAACGAGGATCCCATCAGATGGTCATGGTCGGATATTCCGACAGTAATAAGGACGGCGGCCTGGCGGCGGCGCGCTGGACGCTACGGCAGGCGCAAGAAGAGCTCGTGGAGGTTATGGGCGGCATGGGCGTGTCGCTGACGATTTTCCACGGCCGGGGCGGTACTGTGAGCCGTGGTGGCGGAAGACTTCACGAAGCCGTCATGGCGGCCCCGGCCGGCGCCATCGCTGGACGCCTGCGAATGACCGAGCAGGGCGAAGTAATCAACGCGAAATATGGGCTGCGAGCTATCGCGATGCGTTCTCTCGAACAGACGCTCAGTTCCGTCGTTTCGGTAACGGCGCAGGAGCCCGTACCGGACCCCTCGGAGCCGCGCTGGTGCTCGATCATGAGCGAGATCGCGACTGCCAGCCGCGATGTATACAAGGAACTGATCTACGATCGTCCGGAGTTCTGGGAGTACTTCCGCGGCGCGACCCCGATAGATGTCATCGAGCAGCTTGGTATCGGTTCACGACCGGCGTACCGATCGGACGACGCGAACATCCAGGACGTCAGAGCCATACCCTGGGTATTCGCCTGGACGCAGACGCGGCTGTTGCTGCCCGGCTGGTTCGGAGTCGGTTCCGGACTACAGTACGCGCTCGACCACCACGGTGAGGAGACTCTAAAAGAGATGCTCGCTCGTTGGAAATTCTTCGGAGTGCTCATCGCCGATGTCGAGATCGTGCTTTGCAAGACCGATATCGATATTGCCGAGCGCTACTCCGAGCTTGCCGGTCCGTTACACGACGAGATCTTTCCGCTCCTACGCGCCGAATACGAACGCTGTTCGGATCTCATTCTTTTGCTACGCGACCAGAGAGAGCTCTTGGAGAAGCAGGATATCTTGCGCCGGGCTATTCGTTTGCGAAATCCGTACGTCGATCCGATGAGCCTGCTACAGGTGGATCTCCTGAAACGTTGGCGTGATGGCGGGCGAACGGATGATTCGATGCTGCAGGCATTGATGGCCAGCATCAACGGGATCGCTCACGGTATGCAGAACACGGGCTGAGTCTACTAACGAGGAGGTCTCTGCAGCCCACCGCGCGGTGGCTTGAGCCAGCGAATCACATGTTCTTCTATCTCGCCGTTGCCCATTGCCGATTCCGGGACCGCTCTGCCGCGTATCGAGATACCGGCGCGATGCACGGTTGCCGGAGTTCCTGAGATGAGCGGGTGCCAATGCGCGAGGCCACGGCCTTCGGCTAGGCGACGGTAGGCGCAGGTCCCCGGCATCCAGACGAGATCGGCCAGATTCTCTGGATTCAGTACGACGCAATCGGGAACCTGCTTGAGCCGTTCCGGATAATTAGTACAGCGACAGCTCGGCAGATCCAAGAGCCGGCAGGCCACGTCGGTATAGTGAACTGTGCCGGTGTCCTCGTCCTCGAGCTTGTGCAGGCAACAGCGGCCGCATCCGTCACACAGCGACTCCCATTCCGTGCGAGTCATCTCCTGGAGCGTCTTGCGCTCCCAGAACGGCGTATCCCCGCGCGTTCCGCCGTTGTTGGCAGGCTTCGTCATAGATCCATAGTGTAAGCTGTTCCGCCATGGCGGACCGGATGAAAGCTGCTTTCCTGGACTATGGGACTCTCGGGCCGGGAATCGATACCGCGTCGCTCGATGAACTCGTCGAGGTAGAGTATTACGAGTACTCCCCGCCGAACGAGATTTCCGGTCGGTTGCGAGATGTCGAGATCGGAATCGTGAACAAGGCGCGAGTGGATGCGGCGACCATGGCGGCGAACCCCAGCCTGAAGTTTGTCGTTCTAGCGGCAACCGGTAGTGACAACGTCGATCTCCAGACGGCGCGCCAGAGAAGTATCGCGGTCGCAAATATACGCGACTACTGCACCCCCGCGGTGGTTCAGCATGTTTTCGCTTTGATTCTGGCACTGACACGCCAGCTCAAGGATTATCAGACAGTGGTCAATGCTGGCGCCTGGCAGCGCAGCAACACTTTCGCGTTATTCGATTTTCCTATCCGTGAACTCACAGGCAAGGCGCTCGGTATCGTCGGCTATGGGTCGCTCGGCCGCGGCGTCGCCGACGTGGGTCGGGCGTTCGGGATGGAGGTATTGATCGCCGCCCGGCCGGGTGCGCAGGCAGAAGATCGTATCGCTCTCGACGCACTCCTCGAACAGGCGGATGTTCTCAGTCTGCACTGTCCGTTGACGGACGCGAATCGTCACATGATCGGTAAGAGTGAGCTGGCTTCGATGAAGCCCGATGCGTTGCTGATCAATACTGCCCGGGGCGCGTTGGTAGACAGTGCGGCGCTGGTCGACGCGTTGAGATCCGGCGGGATCGGCGGTGCGGGTATCGATGTATTGGCCACGGAGCCGCCGACCGATGAGGAACCCCTGCTGGCTGCCGATATTCCTAACCTGATCCTGACGCCGCATATTGCCTGGACGGCGGCGGAATCAAGGCAGCGAACGCTCGATCAAGTCGCGGAGAATGTGAAGGACTTCCTCGGTGGCGGCGAGCTGCGGCGCCTGGTCTGACCTCACGTCGACGGTTGTTCGGGGCTGACGAGGCGGCCGGCCGCAAGCTCGAACACGCAATGGCAGCGCTCTGCCGCCGCGATGTCATGGGTGACGAGTATCAGAGTCGTTGCCGCTGCGGCGTTGAGTTCGAACAGCAGGCGCATGATTCGCTCACCGGTATTGTTGTCGAGATTGCCCGTCGGCTCGTCTGCGAACAGCAAAGCCGGTTCTGTCACGAAGGCTCGGGCAATGGCAACACGCTGCTTCTCGCCGCCAGACAGCTGGCGCGGGTAGTGGTGCAGTCGACTCTCGAGGCCGACCTGTTCCAACGCCTCGCCCGCCCGTTCTGCCTCATGGTCCACGCCGCTGAGTTCCAAAGGCAGGAGCACGTTTTCGAGCGCCGTCAGCGACGGCAGCAGGTGAAAGGACTGGAAAACAAAGCCGACCTGGCGATTGCGGAGCCTCGCCCGGCCATCTTCATCCAAGCTGGTCAGCTCGATATCGCCGAGCCAGACCTCGCCGGACGTTGGCTCATCAAGGCCCGCCAGGAGCGCGAGCAAGGTAGATTTTCCGGCTCCCGAGGGGCCCACCACGGCGGCTGTCTGGCCGCGCTTTACGCTGAGACTGACATCGTTCAGGATGGTCAGCTCGCCCTCGGGGCTGGCGACCTTTTTGGTCAGCGCCCTGGCGCTCAGTAAGGAGTCTGCATCGGTCATGTTCATCAAAGGCGTAGTTCCAGCCCACTCAGTTGTCGGAGTGTTGACAGCGGCTCTCGTTGCATTTCTCGGGGCCACGTCCGTCTGGTCTGCAGAGCAGACCATCGTCGTTCTAGGCGATTCTCTGAGCAGCGGCCATGGGATGCGTATCGAGCAGTCCTGGGCGTCTAAGTTGG
>Ga0255049_10000009_pt1 | contig 121424 bp, 114 predicted proteins | sample JV7_2_3_MG_FD_183615 | JGI IMG/M metagenome (GOLD analysis project Ga0255049, IMG submission 183615) | Seawater microbial communities from Jervis Inlet, British Columbia, Canada - JV7_2_3 | ecosystem: Environmental > Aquatic > Marine > Inlet | place: Canada: British Columbia | collected... | reverse complement strand
CTTACCACTGTGCGACAAAGCATAGAGGTCAATTATCAGCGCTTCAGGGACAATCGCTGGTTCACCGACTGGTTTTCGCGCTGGGATAGAAATGACGATCAGGGCATCAACGGAAGATCCTCAATAGGCGGGGCGGTTGGTCGTTATTTCGTGCAGACAAATCGAAATCAATTCTCGCTGGCCGGGGGTCTGCAAGGAACACACACTTCGTTTACGGACGATGAGGAGGAGAGCGCCACAGAAGCGGAAGGTCGAATCGAAATTCGCTATCTTCATCGCAGCCTGGTTCCGGAAGCATCGATTACTTTCACCTCCACAATCTATCCTTTGATCGAGGACTTGAGCCAATTTCGGGCGGAAACGGACCTAAGCTTTAAGCGGGAGTTCTTCGACGACTTTTTCTGGGACCTCACAATAACGCACTCGTACCTAAGTGACCCGCCCGACCTTTCTTCGAGCTCTGACCACAATGTTATAACGTCAGTCGGCTACTCGTTTTGAGAACTTTGCCTCCATCGATCAGGCTTGCCGGGACGCGAGGGGGTCTTACCAACTGATCTGGAAGCCGATACTCGCCATCAGGCCTTGTGGCAACGTTCTGCCATCAATACTGACTTTGTGAAGTGCCGACGAGATATCGATATTAACAATCTTGAACGCAGTTACCCCGATACCGATGTATTTCATTTTAGTACCGGCCAGGTTTTCTCTGTAGCCTATGCGTCCACCGGGTATCCACCAGCTGTCTGTTATAAAACCGGCGCTCAAAGTCAACCACTGGTACTTATCACCCATGGGATCCGTCGCAGAGTCCGCGTCGTAGCCCAGGTGTGTTGACCAACGTCGATCAGTGGTAAATAGCGACGCCTCCAGCTTTGACTGTCGATCCATCGTGTAACTCTGATCGCTTTGCAGGAAACCGATGATCCCATCGTTCGTATACGGGTCCAGATTGACATCGGGAAATGTGAATTTTGGTTCATTGACGTTAGTCAGCTGGAAGCCTAGCTGGTAATTCTCGCCAACCCATAAGGCACCGATATCGACGCCGAGGCGCTCATCGTTGCGGAAGTTGCTGTCACGAATCGCCTCGAAAAGCTCTTCGGAGTCGGTGATATCACCGAATCGTACGCTGAAACGCGACAGACGCATCATATAGAGTTTTGCCTCTGCACCGAGATAGAGACTTCCCGAGTCATTCGACCACGCATGGCGACTATAGCCGACATTCAGCTCCGTCGTCTGTGACGCCTTTGAAAGCATCGAGCTGTCATTTTCGAGGGCAAACCGAATCGCGTTTGTCACCGGGTCGACCGTCAACAGAATTTGCTCGACCAGCGGAAATTGTGTGGGCCGGTTGATCGGCAACTGGCTGAACCAGTCCTCCAGAGCGATCCGTGCAGCGTCCTCATCGAACTCTATAGGCTGGACGATACCGAATGCTTTCGAGGTGCCGGACCAGTTTACCCCGAATGTCCAGGCACCACCCAGACGCGCACCGCCGAGCACGAACGGCACATCGGAGGCGAGCCACGATTTGGCATAGCCCTCGTCTCTAATCAATGCCAGCAGCGCCGTTTGCACGACCACCTCACGCGCGACCTCTGAAACTACGGCCTGGAAGTCCGGGTCGAGTGAATCCCAGATTAAGCCAAGGTCGATACCGCCGCCAGGTTTCCCCTCCGGAAGCTGGCCGGGCCCGCCGCCGCTTCCGGGATCGCTGGGTTCGTATGCGCCTGTCACTTCATCGTAGAAGTCGAACAGATTCTGGACGTTTCCGTACTCGAGACCGGCAGCGCCAGACAAGACGGTTCCTCGCGTCGATTTTCCAGTTCCTCGTGCTAGGTCGGCCGCGGCCGCCGCCGGATTGCTCGACGCCGACTGAACTCGCTGCCCGTGCGTCACATCACCATAAGTCAGGTTTGCCCCGGAAGGCTGGTACACCGGCCCGGCCAATGCAGTATCGACTGCCAGCAGGCAAAGCCCACCAACAATCGTTTTGCAAATACCTGATGCGTCGTGGCGTATTGCGCCGTGTCTACGTTTAAATACGCCCACCGGTTGCGATTATTCCTTAAGTCCTTCCGTCAGCAGGGTGTCCAGTCCGTCGCGAAGCATCTGTCCCCAACGACGCCCAAGCCGACGTACCTCGGCTCGGTTGGTCACGGTACTGGATGCTTGAAAAGACTGACCTTGTGATCCAGCTGCACGACGATCCACGGCTCGCGCATAGATCGAATTGCTTGTTGAACTCCTGATTTCGAGAATCAGCGTCGCCTCACCAACACTGTCGAGCCAGATTCTGGAGCGACCAATTTGCTCGGGAGGCACGCGCGACATGACGTCCAGCAGTCCTCCCCGGATCAGCAAGACATCCGGGCCGGCCTCTTCGACGATTTCGAAAACCTCGCTCGCTGCCATTTCCTCGAGAAATGCCGCACTGATTTCTGCTTCGAACTCCGCCCTGGTATCCGGGTGCAGCTTGAATTCCGTTCGGTTGCTAGTTGCTCTTGCCGTCGCGGTACCCTTACGACCACTGTATGGACCGTCGACCTCACGGTACTCGACGCCAACCCCGGCGAACATGACCTTGCGGTAGCCAGTCAGATCAATATCCGTTCTGGCCCACACGGCATCCATGATGGTGCCATCCATCATCGTCAGGTCATCGAACGTAACATCGGCATCCTCACCGGTCTGAAACGTTGGCGTAGACGAGCAACCTGTAAAGGCTGCTGCCATGAAAACTAATGTAGCAATTATCTTCTTATGCATGATCGACTCCTGATCTTTGTTTTTTCTAGCGGGATGATTATAACAATCGATCTCATTCAAACATACCGTTAAATCCAGACAACACTTCCGAAAGTGGATTGCCAATGGCACCAGACGGCGGTTTCATGCCTAGGTAGGTCGCCAGTGTCGGTGCAATATCGTAAGGCGTGACTGCACGACCTATCTTCGCAGCAGGCAAGCCGGCCCCGGCAAACATAACTGGCACGTAGGTGTCGTAACGCCACGGCGAGCCATGAGTCGAGGCTACGACCAATCCGTCAAAGTCGTTGATGAAAACATCTGGTTCAAATACCAGGTAAATATCACCGGAACGCTTTGGGTGGAAGTTGCGCAGAATCGTGCGCATCAGCAGGGTATCCGGGAGACTGGCCGTACGTAACGCCGAACTGGAGACCGCGTCGGCCACACCCTTGAATTTCTTCAGCTCCGCAGCGACCGCGTTTTCCACGACTGCCTGGTCCAGTCCTTTCTCTCGGATCAGTTTGCGGTTGAGATAGATGTACGGATGAAAGTACTCCTCGATCAGTTCTTCACCAATGCCAAATTGTTTCTTCAGCGCCGCGATAGCCGGTGTTTTGTCCAGTGCGTCGGTATCGAAATAATGCGCCTTGTCGATACCCAGTTCATGCAAATAGCCAGGTGCTTCAGGCTGGCCGTGATCGGCGGACAACACAATCAATGTATTATCCAGTCCGACCTTCTCATCCACATAGGCGAACAACTTCGCCAGCGTACGATCGAGACGCGCGATGTTGTCTTCGCTCTCCAGGCTGGATGCACCAAACATGTGGCCGACATAATCGGTGGATGAAAAGCTGATGGCGAGATAGTCCGGTACATCATCCTGACCAAGCTGCTCCTCCTCCAGCAGTTTCTTCGCAAAGCCGAGGGTCAGTTCATCACCAGCCGGGCTCAATGTTAGCTTTGTTGTGAAATATTTATCATTCGCCTCGCCGTAGGCGTGCGGAAATACCCGTCCGAAACCTGCAAAGTCGGCCTCCCAGGCACGGTCATCGGCGTCGCCAAACAAGTATTTCGGTGACGAGTGCATCAACTCCCACGACTTACCCGCATACGATGATGCAGGTTTGCGTGCATTCCACTCAGTCACCCAGTCGGGGTATTGATTGTAGTAGTAATTGCTGGTGACAAACTCACCACTGGCTTTCGAGAACCAGAATGCCTTGCCTGCATGTCCGGCCAGTGATACCGCACCACGATCCTTTACTGATACGGCAAAGATTTTCGATTGCCCGCCGAAGTGGATGGCCATCTCGTCGCTCAGCGTGGAGGTCAGGATATTATTCGGCGAGCGGCCGTCTACTTTGGCGGCTTTTTGCGTCGGATCGATCTCGGTCTGCTGGTCTACATCGGCACCAGCCGTAAGCAGTCCGTAATCGGAATCCTCGATGTTATATACAAGGCGATCCAGTTCACGGTCGAACCAGACATTCCCCACCATGCCATGCGCCGCCGGCACAGTGCCGGTCGCCAGGGATACGTGACCCACAATGGTCTCGGTGTTGGCGTGTTGGTAATGAGCATTGCTGTAGTGCACACCATCGGCCATCAGGTAGCGAAAGCCGCCGTCGCCCAGCACATTATCGAAACGGCTCGGCAGATCACCGCGTAGAGCATCAACGGTAATCTGCAGGACCAGTTTCGGTTGTTCGCCCGCCCAGGCAGACGTTCCAGATAACGGCAGGACCGCCAATGCAGATACCAGAATCGCATGGGCAAGTGAAAATTTGATTCTTACTGTAAGCACGATCAAAGTACCTCCGATCTTCGAAAAGCAAGAAAACTGGGCGTCTGATCGTTATTGGCGACTCGACGCCCGCTTCATCTCATCCATGACACCGTCGATGCTCAGAGAGTCACCGGCCGCGGGTGGAAAATCCTTAAATGTCGCCAGGAATTTCCCAACCAACACCTGTGCAGGGACAAACATCCACATCTGGTCCGCATAGAAGTCGCGAATATACATAGCCGCTTCCGGGCCGACCTCGAACGGGTCCATTCTCAGGTTAATGATCAGCGGCCAACTCGGTGTCTTGCGGTACGCTTCGTTGATGGCACCTTCCATAATGGTGAAGTGTATCTTCCAGTCCTTGTAACGAACTGCATTGAGGTTGCCGCCGGCATCAAAATAGAATATTTCGTTGCGCTTGCCGGGTCCTTTTCCAGACAGCACGTCGGTCTGGTCATAACCATCGATATGAGCCTTGAATGTCTTGCCGTCGGCCCTGTGGCCTTTCAGTAGCTTCTCTTTAATATCCGGTTCGCCAACTGCGGACATCAATGTCGGTAACCAGTCTTCCTGCGAGAAAATATCGTTGATGACGGTGCCCGGTTTGATCGTTCCTGGCCATCTAACTACCATCGGGATACGGAAACCGCCTTCCCACGTCGTGCCTTTTTCGCCGCGCCATGGGATCGTGCCACCGTCCGGCCAGGTAAATTTCTCTGCACCGTTGTCAGTGGCAAAAATAACGATGGTGTTATCGGCTATACCCAACTCATCCAGTTTGTCCAGCAGAGCACCAACGCCGTCGTCGAGCTCCATCATGCCGTCAGCATACAAGCCGTAACCGGACTTTCCTTTGTACTCTTCGCTGAGGTGCGTCCAAACATGCATGCGTGTGGAATTGTGCCAGACGAAAAACGGTTTATCTGCTGCGTGCGCACGATCGATGAAGTCCAGCGAGCCCGCAAGAAACTCATCATCGGCTGTTTCCATACGTTTGCGTGTCAGTGGGCCCGTGTCCTCAATATTGCCGTCCGACGTAGCGTGGAGCACTCCTCGTGGACCGAATTTCTTGTGGAACTCCGGATCCTTAGGATAAAACTCGCTCTCGGGTTCCTCTTCGGCATTCAGATGATAGAGATTGCCGAAAAATTCATCGAAGCCGTGATTGGTCGGCAGGTGCTCATCACGGTCGCCGAGATGATTCTTTCCGAACTGTCCCGACATGTAGCCGTGATTTTTCAATAGCTCTGCGATCGTGGGGTCCTTTGCATTAATACCCTGCTTGCCGCCGGGCATACCGATGGTCAGAAGACCAGTACGGAAAGGATGTTGGCCGAGAATAAATGAGGCACGTCCGGCTGTGCAGCTTTGCTGAGCGTAACTGTCTGTAAATAAGGCACCCTCGTTGGCAATGCGGTCAATATTTGGCGTAGAGCCACCCATCATGCCGTGATGGTAGGCACTGATATTCCATGCACCTACGTCGTCGCCCCAAATGACGAGGATGTTTGGCTTATCCTGAGCCATGGCCGGGATGCTCGCGAAGACAAGCACAAAAAAACCAAGAGTCTTCAGATATACATTCATTATTGATTTCCCCAATTGGGTTGATTTTCGCCGGGAGCGCCCGCCGCCGCAGGCCAATGTAGGTCTAGTGGATGCGGATGTCCAGTTTCTTATCAACTCCGGAAGGGGGGGGCGATAGATCCGCTCCGCGTTGACAATCCAGCATCAAGGAACCATCATCGCATGCAAATAATAATCACGTTATTGACAGAAAATGACTGCCCGCCAGAGGGCAGCGCTACCGAAACCGAGGAAAGATAATGAACAAATTTGCGCTTCTTTGTATAGCGGCAATGGCAGTCGCCTGTACCCAAACACCATCAATCGATACCGGCCCCGGGGCCGAACTCACCTTTGACGGTCTTGCGCCGATCAGCAACGCGCGTTTCACCAATGCCTGGATTGACCCTGACGTCGACCTCACTGGCTACGACAAGATCATGGCAGGTGGAGCAGAATTTGAGTTTCGCGCCGTAAAGAAATCGTCAAGTTCGACAACCATGCGCCGCAGCGGCGAGACCGAGTTCTGGATCAGTGACAAGAATAGACAAAAGCTGATTGACACAGTCAGCGAAGTGTTTGTTGAAGAACTGCAGAAGAGCAAACATTTTGAGATTGTCGATGAAGCTGGTCCGGACGTCCTTATCATCGTCGGTGTATTGCATGATATCGTCTCGCGTGTGCCACCAGACATGATTGGCCGGGGTGATATCTACTTGTCTTCAGTTGGTGAGGCAACGCTAATCATCGAACTGCGCGATTCTCTGAGTGGCGAGACAATTTATCGCGCCGTCGACCGGCGTGCGGCGGAGCGAGCGGGTGGTTCTGTCGTGCGATCGAGTTCAGTTACCACCTGGTCGGAAGTTCGCCGAATGGCACGCCGCTGGGCTACTCGCCTGACAGAGGGACTCGATTCCGTACATGAGCCCCAGTAACAGCGTTCTCTTGGTAGGGTGTATCAAATGCATCTGCTAATTATCTTCTTCTCCACAGCTTGCGGATCGTCGATCAATTCATAGAAATCATCAATGTAATGAATCGTGCGATCGCGCGTGCGGGACTCCAACCCTTCCTGCTCATTAACCAGCGCATAGATCACTTCACGAGCATCCCGGAACTTCTGTAACGATGCAGCGACGTGTCCATTGTTAACACAGCGTCCGCGATAATACCGCTGACGTACGGTGCGAATGTTGAAATTTGGATTAGGTATTGCATACGGCGCGTCGACAAGGCCGGATTGATCGAAGTCGTAGGGAATTGCTAATAGCGGAGAGTCATCTTTTCCAAACAGCACGTAGTTGTGGCAACACTCGTCACCCGGGGCCCCCGCGATCGGCGAGAAATCTGTGTTGCCAATCAGGAACTCGAACACCGATGTGAGGTTGAGCTGATCTGCCTGGATGGAACTCACCGAGGTTCGCTCCAATTCAAGATCCTTCAAGTCGTACCGCTCAGCGAGACGGTTCTTATGCTCAATTAGAAACCCATAACGTACCTGCCCCTCTTTGCGTTTCTCCGTGTTGTTATACGTGACCCTTAGCAGGCGGACGCGAAAACTCTCGTCTGTTACGGCGTTTAATATCCGGTAAGTAAGATACTCCCTGAGGACCATTTGCTCGAATCGATCGAAAAACTTGCAATGAATGACAAGCTTCAGCTTGTTCTGCTTGTCAAATAAGGTCTCGTTCGTCTGTGACTTCTTGAAGTTCAGACTTAGCGGCGGGTAATCGCAGGTGTCGTGACGAGAATGTCCACGTGTCCGAATTTCAAGATCAAGACTTACAGTTGTCCCATCGGTCTCCGTATACTCAAAAATACCGGGCAGGTAGTCATCTTTCGGTCGCTTGCGGACGAGTGTTGTCAGCGGAGCCCTGATCGTCACTTCAAGAGTATCGTTACTCTGAAACAAAGGGTCGGGCGCCTCACCCTGCTCGGCCAACGCCGAGGTGGTCACGAAAATGAATATTGCGGTGGTGAAAAAGCGGTAAAGGCCGCAACCTGGAGGATTACCACACATAAAGGATGTCTCCTGACGTGTGCTGGTAGGAAAGAACGAACACATTCGTACCATCCGGCGTTGGCCAGTAAGCCCGTGGCGCGAGCTCCTGTGCCGAGGCCGCACTGCACATTAATCCGACCATCGGCAGCAGCGCGGCAAGAAAGAATAATGGCTTACATATCTGTGTCTGTACAGGCACCAAATACACTCACGGCTAGCCCATCACGTGATACAGCAACAGTCATCAGTCCGGTCGCTTCGTCAATTACAAAACTGAACGCACGTCTGCCCTCGATTCCCTGCAGATAGATCAGGCCACCATCCTTCACGACGCTCGTGAACGATGTAGACCGATTCAGATCGCTCGCCTTGGTTGTTGCTATGGTTTTCTTCTTCGTGTTGATAACAACGAAGTTCGGCACATCAAGTTCTGCCGGTGTTGCGGCATAGCACGTGTCATTTTCGATGCAAATTTGTACCTGTGTCGCAGCGCAGATAATCTCATCAACACCTCTGATGTCATCAGCCAACGCCAGTCCGCTTATCAGTATTCCGGCAAAGGCCATTGTCAGTTTCTTCATTTTATTTCTCCCAGTTACTCTTCGTCTTCCGCTGTTCTTGACTCCACAAGCGCTACAGCCGCCTCTTTACTCGCAACACGTTCAACATTGTCTATGCGGCAACTTGATGTCATTCCTGCATCGCGGTAAGTGACGCGGCCGAAGTCATTCGGACAGACTCTTCCCATGTGATTTGAAAGTGCAATAGCATTTGCAAACTTGACGCCCGGGCATGATGAAAACATTGTTAGCAGGTAATGATCGCTAACACCTTCCTTAAGGTAGATATGTTTCTTATCGATCGCATCCCAACTATTGACCTGGCGAATACGAAAGCAATCGTCGCCTGAAGCTGAGTCCGATGCAGATTCGGTTGATGCACAGCCGACAAGAAAAACACACGACATCGTTAGTATGGTTGTTGCAAATCTGATCATCTCATCGATCTCCAATAATTCTCGCACTGCAATTCGTGTCAGCTCAGTCCGGTACTTGTATCAATACTTGACCATGTACTCTTTGGCTTCGAGGCAGACGCTGAAAGCGTTCTTGAAGTTAGCAAGCTGCTGTTCAGTTGCTCCTTGCTGCTGCTCAGCCTGCGACGCTGCCTGTTCCTGCGCCTGTTGTTGGGCTGCCCTGCCCTGGCGACGACCACGGACCACACCCGCAGCAGCACCCCATGCCGCTCCTTCGCTCGCATCATCGTTGGCAATCTCGCCAATCAATGCACCGGCAGCTGCACCACGAACCGCGCCACGCGCGCCAGACCCCGTACCAGCCTGCTCTGCCGCCTGCTGATTCGCCTGCGCCTGCTGCGCATCTGCTTGTGCTTGCTTCTCGAGGGCGAAAGGATCAGTGCCCACATTCGACACGGCCCAGTTGTAGCACTCGCTCTCATCCATTGACTGCTTGCTTGAGTCTTGCCCGGAGGTTGGAAACACATATATTTCCATCGTTGCCGCCAAGGTTGGCGCCGGTGCCTGTGCCAAGCCTATGGCAGGTAGAACCAGCGGCAGACCAAGCAATATTAGTCTTGGTGGTATTGCTCTCATATTCCTCTCCTGTTCAATCGGACGCGACCAGATCGCATCTGCCAAACTTCCATTTGTCTCGTTGGCCAGCGATCTCAGCCGACTTCGAGACATTCTACTGACAATTGAGGTTATAGAGTAGTATGACGATAATGCCAATTTCATCCTGTGCGGGCTATTTGGCTCGGGCAAACAACAAAAACAAGGGATAGCCATGAACAATGTAGCTGCCGACAGAAGTTTTCAAAAAAACGCTATGGCGTCTTTTACCCAGATTGGCGCACTGATGCTATTGCTGATCTTGTGCTTTCGAATCATTTCTCCGTTTGTGACTATCGTCGCGTGGGCGATGATCATTGCTGTGGCAATTTATCCCGCGCATCAGATGTTGACAGGGAAGTTAGGCGGGCGCGAAAAGGCCTCCGCAACGGTCTTTGTACTCGTTGGACTCGCGATACTCGTCATCCCGACCTATATGACAGCCGATTCGAGCATCACCGCTCTAAGTACGGTGGGCCACGATCTGAAAGCGGGCTCGGTCTCAATATCTCCGCCGAACGAGTCGGTTGCCGAGTGGCCCATTATCGGCGAGAAAGTGTATGGCGCCTGGAGCGCAGCGGCCGACAATCTGGAAGCAACGCTAAAAAAATATCAGCCTCAACTGGTGGCTCTTAGTGAGGGAGTCATAAAATTTGCGGGCTCCATTGCTATCGGTGTATTGCAGTTCGTCGTGTCCATGATCATCGCCGGCGTATTTCTCGTCAGCGCAAAGGGAGGATACAAAACAGCACGAACCCTCTCGTCGAGCCTGATTGGTGAGCGCGGCAACTCGATGGTCGATCTGGTAATCGCAACTATTCGCAGTGTCGCGAAAGGTGTCCTGGGAGTTGCCATCATCCAGGCCTTATTGGCAGGAATTGGCCTGGCGGCAATGGGAATCCCGGCTCCGGGAATCTGGGCCGGTGTTGTTCTGGTTCTGGCGATCATACAGTTGCCGCCAATCTTGATACTCGGGCCGATCGCGGTCTGGGCCTTCTCGGTAGCCGCACCTGTCCCGGCAACAATATTCGCAGTCTACTGTTTCATTGTCAGCATCTCCGACGCATTCCTGAAGCCGATGTTTCTTGGGCGCGGCATGGAAATTCCGATGCTGGTGATTCTGCTTGGCGCCATCGGTGGTGCCATGTTTGCCGGCATCATCGGCCTGTTCGTCGGCGCCATTGTGCTGGCACTCGGTTACGAGATCCTGGTGGCCTGGATGGAGACCGATGAACTGAACAATCCGAGGCAAGCTGACCAGGATTGATCGTGAATGGTTTTTCAATAGATCGCCGCCGCACGCTGGCGTGTGCGGCGATTATTGCTTCTCTTGCGGCGTGTGCACCCGTAGGACCGGAATTCGTGCGGACCGACGCCGAGCTCAATGAGCAATGGTCGGAGAATTTTCACGACGAGTTCCAGTTCGAAGCACAGGATTCCATCGCCTGGTGGCAAATCCTTGACGACCCGATTCTTAACGAGCTGGTTGACCTCACTCGGCAGCAAAACAATAACATCAAGATCGCGGGCCTGCGTGTGCTCGAAGCGCGCGCAGCGCTGGGTATCGCTGTCGGCAATCAGTATCCGCAATCGCAAGCGGTTTCAGCTTCGGCTACCGCGGTTGGCGCCAGTGAAAGTAATGCCAATACCACTGCCGGCGACTTAAGTTTTCTGCAATACAACGTCGGTGTCGGCGCTTCCTGGGAGGCTGACTTCTGGGGCCGTTTCCGGCGTGGTATTGAATCCGCTGACGCGAACTTGCTGGCCACGCTTGCGAGCTATGACGACACACTGGTGTTGCTGACGGCACAAGTTGTCGATGCCTACGCCGTCATCAGAACAGCGGAATTGCAGCTTCGCATAGGCCGAGAAAACCTGGCACTGCAGCAACGCAGTTACGACATTGTTGAAGTGCTTTATCGTAACGGTGAAAGCAGCGAACTTGATGTGCAACAGGCAGAGACACTGCTCTTAAGCACCAAGGCAACCATCCCCGGTTTTGAAATTACGCTGCGTCAGGGCCATCACGCCCTGAGCACTTTGCTGGGTATGCGGCCAGCGGATATGACCGCCGTAATCGGTACCGGGCACATCCCGGTCATACCGGAGAAAATCATGGTTGGCGTGCCGGCTGACCTGTTGCGCCAGCGTCCCGATGTTCGCCGCGCGGAATTCTTGGCAATGGCACAAAACGCACAAGTCGGGGTCGCCACTGCCAATCTGTACCCCAGCTTCAGCCTGGCCGGATCACTGGGACTTGCCGCGGCTGGTAATACGGATACGACCCGGACCGGCGATAGCGGTATTGGCGAGTTGTTTCGCTCGGACAGTCTGACCTATTCGATCGGGCCCTCTTTCGTTTGGCCTTTCCTCAACTATGGTCGTATCAAGAACAATATTCGTGTGCAGGATGCGCGCCTGCAGCAGGCATTAATCCAGTACCGGGAGACCGTTATTCAGGCTGCGCGCGAAGTGGAAGATGCGATGGTTTTGTTTGTTGGCACCCAGCAGCAGGAAGAAATTCTTACAGCAAGCGTAGTATCGGCGAAACGATCGTCAGAATTATCGATGCTTCGCTACAAGGAGGGCTTTGCAGATTACCAGCGTGTTCTTGATGCGCAGCAGAAGCTATTCGGTCAACAGCAGCGCTACGTGGCTAACAAAGGGGCTGCCGTTCGCAGTATCGCGCAGATTTACCGTGCACTTGGTGGCGGCTGGCAAAATCACAGTGGGGAGTTCGTTGATGAGGCAACCCGCAATCAAATGGAGCAACGAATCGACTGGGGCGAAATGTTAGAAACAGATCGCGCCAGCATTCAAGAAGACAATGTCGAACGAAACTGAAGAAAAGAAAGACGCGGCAGCGGAAGAGCCGGTTGCGATCGAGCCGGCGGTGGATCCCGTGAGAAAATGGACCCTGATCGTATTGGCAACCTGTGTGGTGCTGATGTTCTGGTACCTGGTCGCAGACAGGGTCACGCCCTACACATCTCAGGCACGCGTGCATGCATTGGTAGTGCCGGTTGCTTCGCAAGTGTCCGGCATCGTTGTTGACGTTTTCGTCGCGAACAATGAATACGTCGAAGCCGGCCAGGAATTGTTTCGCATCGACCCGAATAATTATGAACTCGCTGTCGAAAATGCACAGGCCAATTTACAGTCGGCCCGGCAGGCCACTGGCGCATCGGGCGCCGGCGTCGATGCTGCGCTGGCATCCGTCGAATCAGCAAGAGCAGGCCTCGTGCGAGCCAATCAGGATGCGGTTCGACTGCGGCGCATCAAAGAGGAAGATCCCGGTGCGATCTCTGATCGACGTTTGGAACAGGCCGAAGCCTCCGTGTCGGTAGCAAGGGCGCAATTTGCAGCTGCAGAGGCAAATCTTGAGAAAGCCAGACAGGACCTCGGCGAGTCCGGTGACCAAAACTCGAGAATTCTGCAGGCACAAGCGGCGCTTGAGCAGGCGCAACTCGATTTATCCAGAACGACTATTCGTGCGGCAAGCGACGGACTGTTAACAGACGTCCGCCTGGATCGCGGAAATTTTGCGGCTGCCGGCGCGCCGCAAATGACGTTCATCGGTGTACACAATGTTTGGGTACAAGCTGACTACACCGAAAACAATCTTGGCAATATCAATCCCGGTGACGCTGTTGAAATCGTCTTTGACTCGTTGCCCGGCAGAATTATTTCAGGCCGGATTAGCAGCACCGGATTCGGTGTGGACGTCGCGTCTGCGCCGCTTGGCAGCTTGCCAACGGTCGACAACAATCGGCAGTGGCTGCGTGATGCGCAACGTTTTCCTGTGCAGATCGAGTTTCAACTTCCGGACGAAGCGGACCGGCTGGCAGTACGCGTCGGAGCGCAAGCTTCGGTGATCACATACTCTGGCGAGCACTGGCTCTTTAATACAATAGGCAAGATCAATATCAGAATCACGAGCATTCTGACTTATGCGTTCTGACTCAAAAGCTCCTGCAGTAATCGGAATGGATATCGCCAATATTCGCATTCTGCGTATGGCACTCGCCACCGCGTTGTCGATGCTGTTTTCGCAGATCGTTAACTGGCCGATGTCATTTATCGCACCGGTATTCACGATGTTCATCCTGGCGCTGCCATTGCCGGCGCTGTCTTTCAAAAACGGCGTGAAGTTCGTGCTGGTTCTGTTCGTTTGTTCGAACGCCGGCCTGGCCTTGCTACCGTTCATACTGAATCAACGCGTGGTTGGCATAGGGCTGCTAACACTCGCGTTATTTCACAGCTTTTATTACACGGCGCGTGGTGGCTCACCCATTCTCGGTGCATTCGCAACAATGGGGCTTGCCATTACAACGTCGGTCGGCACCGTTTCAATTGATGCGGTTCTGGGCGTCCTGCATGGGCTCAGCGTTGGGGCTATTGTTGGCATCACGTTCGTCTGGATCGGACACGCGATACTTCCGGATTCCAAAGCGCGTATTGAAAAGGCCATGGCGCCGGCAGCCAAACCGGAACCACAAGAGCCAGACCTGGTCGCAGCACGTCGCAGCGCATGGCGCTCGTTATCAATCGTCATGCCGATCATCATCTGGTTTCTGATGTCCAGCGCCAGTGCCAGCTACGCTGCCGTGATGATCAAAGTTTCATCCATGGGTCAGCAGGCAGGTCTCGATCAGACACGGCAGGCGGGCAAGTCATTGCTATATTCCACGATTATTGGCGGAGTCGGTGCAATCATAGGCTGGCAGCTGCTCAGTATCTGGCCATCGTTGCTGATGTACACATTATTGATCGGTCTTGGCGGCCTTATCATGGGACCTAATATTTTCAAAGGACCGGGAATGCATCCGCAGGGCGCAACATGGTCGTATGGTTTTCTGACCATGATCGTTATCCTGGCACCCGCAGTACTCGATGGTCAGACCGGAGCGAGCGCTGACGCGGCATTCTGGTCACGGCTCAACATGTTCTTGCTTGCGACGCTGTATGCCATCGGTTCTGTGTTCGTATTCGATACGCTCTGGCCGCCGAAGAAAGACGACGAATCGAATTAGCACGATCAATCTCCGCTGGAGGTGCCCTGTTTCGAAGCGAGGTAAGCACTCACCAGTCCCGCTACCAAAATCGCGAGATAGAATTGTCCGAATATTGTTTCGATGTACGACAGTGCTCGCGCAGAAAATGTCAACGGCAACATATCGCCGTAGCCAAGCGTTGTCAGCGTGACAAAACTGTAATAGATCCAGTCCGGACTCCAAGCCGCTTCACTCTGATCAGCAATGCCTGCGAACGAACCGGGGAGCACGAATTCAAGCAACGCGTAAAGAACTGACCATATAACCCCGAGCAACAGGTAAACGCAGATCGCTCCAGTTATTCTATTAGCACTCATGACATTTTCCGCGGCAATTTTCCTCACCGAGGCAATCGTTGCCACCAGCAGAAACGCCAGTAACAACAGCAATGAACCAACGAAAAACAGAGAGTCTTCGAGAAATACGTCAAGAAGATTCAGTGCAATAGCCGCAACGACAATCGCGATAGCAACGCGGAAAATAGGTCCGGATTTCCGGAGACTCAATATGCCTATCGCAAGTAATACGGAGAATCCTGTCGCGCGGATGATGCCTGGAGAAAATAGCTGCAGGTCAAATGCGAACGGCACTCCCAATAAGAAGACCAGTAAGGCGATGAGCAAATACCTGAAATTTATTGTCACTCTCGAGTCTCTTTCAAAAAATGTCACACAGTATTATTCTACCTCTTCTGGACTCACCATCTCCAGCCCCTCCCAGTCACTTGCGTATTGCCCTCGTCGGGTGCTACATCCTTCAATTACACACAAAGGACTGATGTTCGACTATTATGCGACTGCTGCCCTACCCCGCAATTAAATCGAGGAACAAATAGTGAGATTCAGATTAACTACTATCCAACTGGTCATTTTGTGTGTCAGCGCCCTGACGCACAGTCTGGTGGCAGCTCAGGAGACCGATACTGAGGCTCTCGCAAAAGCCGCGCAGAACCCGATTTCCAGCTTGATTAGCGTGCCGTTCCAGTGGAACAGCAACTTCGACGTCGGTCCACTGGACAAACCGCAGCATGTGCTGAACATTCAGCCCGTTTACCCATTGTCACTCAATGACGACTGGAATTTGATCACCCGAACAATTGTGCCGTTCATATCGCAACCCGCTTTCGGACAAGGGCAAAGCCGTGAATCCGGTCTTGGAGACATCCAGTTCTCGGCTTTCTTCTCGCCGACAAAACCAACCTCAGGTGGTTGGATCTGGGGTGCTGGACCGGTGCTGCAATTCGATACAGCCGGCGACGATCGACTGGGACAGGGTGCTTTCGGTCTGGGAGCCGCCGGCGTTGCACTAAAAATTGCCGGACCGTGGGTCTTTGGTGGATTGCTCAACAATGTCTGGTCTGTCAGCGAGGACACCGGTCGCGCCGACGTTAACCAACTTCTGTTTCAGCCATTCATCAATTACAATTTCACCGATCACCCAGGGCGCTACCTGACATTTGCCCCGGTCATAACGGCGAACTGGGAAGCTAGCGGCGACAAATGGATAGTCCCACTGGGTATTGGCATGGGGCAGATAACCAAATTCGGCAAGCAACCGGTCAATCTGCAGGCCTCTTTTTATTACAATGTAGAGCGGCCCGATCAGGCACCGAGATACCAGGTGCGCCTGCAAATCCAGTTAATGTTCCCGAAATAGTTTCACCAAACACTTAACCATTACAGGAAAGAAAAAAATGAGAAAGATGATGACAGGAATGACAGCAGCAATTGCCTTGTTCGCGGCTTCCAGCGCGATGGCCCAAGAGACTCTTCTCGAGCACGTCGTTACTGCCTGCGAGACCGATCTGCAGAATTATTGCAGCCAGGTAACACCGGGCAACGGCCGCCTGTTGCATTGCATGGCAGCACATGAGGACAAGATTTCAGGTCAGTGCGAATATGCCTTTTACCAGGCGGCTACCCTTCTCGAGCAACTGTCAGTAGCGATCAACTACCTTGCTCAAGAGTGCAAGACCGATATCCAGACCCACTGCGGCGATGTCGAATTGGGTGACGGCAAAATTCTTGCCTGCCTCGCCGAACATGAAGCAGAAGTTGGTGAAGGCTGCAAGAAAGCAGTAGCCGACACCGTCGGCGAATAAGGCAATAATGTATTTCTGCCCAGACATAGCCGTAGCCGGTCGTGTCTGGGCATTAATGGGACTTCTCATGTTGCACGGGCCTTTGGCGCTCGCGCAGGAGACCAGCACAGACAGGCGCCCTGGAATCGCGCCGGATATTCGTGAAGACGACACCACCCTGAAGTTGCAGCGTGGTGATTTCGTTTTTGTACCCATTCCGATTTCAAATCCGACTCTGGACGCAGGCCTGGTTGCGGGCGCGGCCTACTTTTATCCGCAAACCGAGGAACAAAAAAAACAGCAGCCCGCATCGGTCACCGCGGCGGCTGGTATGTATACCAGCAACGACAGCAGAGCGTTCGCCCTCGTACAACAAAACTACTGGAACGATAACAAGTGGCGTTTTACGGGCGTGGCAGGCTGGGCCGATCTCCGGCTATCCGTGCTTGCGCCGGATCAGACGGCCGGCGGATCAGCGATTGACTGGAGAATCAACGGCGAGTTCCTGTTTGCCAAAATCGGCATAGGACTCAAGGGAAAATGGTATGGCGGAGCTTTCACCAGAATGATTGATGCCAATCAGAGTCTCGAGATTGTGAACACCACGTCAGACCTCGATACCGGGTCTGACATTCGTTCTATGGGACTGGGCCTGAATATCGAGTACGACTCACGGGACATGCCGCTCAACAGCTACAGCGGCCGGCACTTCAAGATCGACGCGCTTTTCAATGATGAAGCGATCGGCAGCAACTCCACCTACCAGTCTTATTCAGCTGGGTACCGGTCTTACCACGCCATGACAGATTCGCTTGTCCTCGCCTGGGAATTGCAGGGCTGCCGACGCGGTGGCACTGCGCCGCTTTGGGATGCCTGCACAGTCAAACTCCGGGGGTTCTCCGCGACTGACTACCTCGGCAAAGTATCGACATCCGGCCAGGCCGAGGCCCGCTGGAAGCTGAACGAACGCTGGGGTCTGGTCGGCTTTGCCGGCGCGGGCCTCGTCGCCAACTCGTTCAGCGGCATTCGTGATCGTGAAGCAATCCCCAGCTACGGCGTCGGTGTTCGGTTCATGGTGCTAAAGGCCAAACGCGTCAATTTACGGCTCGACTACGCCCGCTCGACCGATAGTGATGCGATTCACTTCTCGGTCGGCGAGGCGTTTTAGCCGCAGACCGGCTAGTCCGTCGGTAACAAGCGATAGCCAATACCAATGGAATCGGGGAATGGTTGCACGGCAATAGGCGCATTCGGATCCGGGCCGATCAGCAGCTCGGTCGACGTCCCGCCCGGTACCAGGTAGTACTGGTCACCCGTGATCTTCGCAATAGTTCGTACCCTGAGGAATCCGATCGGTGAACCGGCAGGCATGACCGACCCGTCTGGATTCGACGTATCAGCACCCGAAAATACCATTTTCAGAAAGCTCCATTGAACGCGGCATTTTCGCAGGTGCCGCCAGGAACCGTGCCCATCACTACCATTCACAGCGGGTGGGGCCGGCGGTGGCGGCGCAGCAGCATTCGGGTCCGGAAAACTGTTCGCGTGCAGGCCACTATTGGTCTCGGTTAACGTGCCACCCCGATGGAGAGTTAGCAATTCCTGAAACCGGAGTCCGATGTCCGGAAACTCGATGTTGACCAGCCAGGTTCCTGAAATGCGACATTTATCTGAATGGTCGCGATCGTCGTCAGCACTCGCCGGAGTGGCCAGCAAGCATCCCATCACAAGGGCTATCGTTATTCGTAGCAACATGACTTTTTCCTCTTGTTGACAGCGGGACGCGACGTTGCGTCCTTGGCAACTATCTTGTGCCCTGGCAGGGGAAAAAGTCCTTAGGTGATGCTTAGGTAATGATTAGGTGGGCGCTAGAACGAGCTCTCAGCGCCAATATTGCTGCAAAATGACTCAGGCGAACTGCCGTGGCAAACGTCTGGCAGTTCATGATTACGCCAATAGCTCGCAAAGCCCAGGGTGTCTGCAAAATCCACAAAACCCGGGAGGGCCCTCACCGGCTGAAACTCCGGCAACCAGAGATCCGATGTAAAAGACCCCTCGGCGATAGCGCGTTTCGACATCGCCGCCATTGCTTCTGTGTGCATTCCAAGCAGCGCCAGTTCGCGGGCAAAATAGTTGTCCATTGGCACACCGAGGGGTTCGAGGCCCACGAGCAAATCGGCTTTGCTTATGCTGCCTGCCATCGCATCCGACAATAATCGTGATGCACTGCTCTTGACGCCGATTACGGCGTGGTAGCGACCCAACTCCCGGGCGAAAGCGTCAACATCTCCTTTTCGGAACTCATAGAGCGACAGCAGCCTGGAAGCAATTCTCGCACCCATGCCATCGGCCTGCCTTGCCGTGAGCAGCAGCGTATCGTTATCCATGGCCAGAGAGGCCGCTTTTGCCATTACCGAGTTGGTGGATCCAGACAGGGGATCAAGCTGCAAAGCCGTCGTAATACTCGTGTGCCCCGCTAACACATATCCCAGCATTTCTTGCGCTTCGCCGTACCACTGGTGCGCCTGGGCATTGCTCGGTTGCAGCACCAACGCGCGTTGAAAATTACCGATGGAAGATTCGAAGTCACCTCGATTCGCTGCCACGGCCGCCGCCGCGACCAGCGCGTCCACGTTGTTCGGGTCCAGCCGCAATGCGATGTTGCTGGCATCACCGGCCAGAGACTGTGAGCTTTCGTAACTGAGCTGCAGGTAAACCCGGCTCACAACATAGAGTTGTGCCAGCCCGGCGTGTGCGGGTGCGAAGTTCTCGTCGTAGCGCAACGCCTCTATAAAGTAGTTCTTCGCATTCTGCAATGAGTCGACTGAACGGGTTTGCAGAGCGGCCCTGCCGCGAAGGTAAAGTTCGTACGCCCGAGCTTCGGTCGCCGGAACTGCGGTACTCACATCATAGTTTACGGGCGCACCGGCTTTCGCGAGCATATCGACAACCGTATCGCCTATACGTCCACGTGCATCAAACAGGTCGCCGTCAACAACGTCCAGGGTCACCGACCCATCGTGACGACCCGATCTGACGTTGATGAGTTGGACGGTAATTCGTTGCACACCTCGTTCTTCACGAATACTACCTTCGAAAATGCTGTCGACACCCAAGCGTTCGCCGATCTCTTCGGCCGACAAGCCCGAGTCTCGCAACGCAAACGATGAGGTGCGGGCCGCCACCGAGATCTGCGGTTGCTGTGCAATCAGGTGAATGACTTCCTCGGCCAGACCGTCACTGATGTAGTCCTTGCCCGCATCGCCCGTAAAATTGACGAAGGGCAAAACCGCAACAGAGGCTATGGGAGAGGCGACCGCACCTCGCCCTTGATATTGCCAGCTCAGAATCGCTGTGAATGATAAGACGACCATCAAGGCTGCAAGTGACAATCGCCGCCACCGAGTCCTCGAAACGTCGGGTGCTGTTAGCAAAGGTTCAATCTCGTGCAGCAGGCGGTAGCCAACTCGCGGCACATTCTCTATGAAAACCGGCTCTTGAGCGTGATCGCCCAGCGCATGCCTGAGTTCATGTATTGCCCTGGTTAACACCCCCTCAGCGACAGCTTGATTCGGCCACACTGCATCCAGCAATGTGTTTTTTGAGGTGATCTCATCCGGGTTCTTCGCCATTTCGACCAGAACGGCCATGACCTTGCCTTCCAGGGTCTGGTTACCGTGCTCCGATACCACACGATTGAGCTGTGGGTAGACTTCCCACTCACCCAGCCTGAAACCTTGTAGTACGTCGAATTCCATTTGAACTGGCCAGCGCCCCTGTCCAATGCGCGAGGCCAAATATCAAGACAGCCTGCGACACGCACTTCCACCCTTTTACAGTGTGAAGTTTTAGACTAGTCAATCCTATGCGTATTCGCCACTGGATATTGGGCTGGTTTTCGTTCGGTAATCGCATTCACGTGCATAATATCAATGACTTGCGACCGAGTTGCTCACACCGGGCGAGTCACCCAAGCAATCCCTAAGCATTACCTAAGCATCACCTAAGGACTTTTTGCCTGTCTTGAGAGCAATGTCATTGCATCAAATAACCGGACAGGGGACGACAATGACGATTAAACAGATTCCAATTTGGGTACGCGGCTTCTTGTTGCTTGTAATGTCAGTAAGTTCTAGCGGCGCATCAGCCGAACCGTTTACTGCGGAGATAAACGGGCATGTCTTGACGACCGCGAGTTTTAATCCCGATCTTGATTTGCAACCCGTCAGCGAAGTAGATGTATACGCGATAAATACTGAAACCGCTCAAGAGCTCTACATAGCTACAACAGACAGCAACGGGTATTTCCAGGCATCGTTGCCGACGGGCAAGACCTATCGATCTTACTTCTTACGCTTTGAACACAAAGAGTCGGCGTTTGTACCCAATCTTTATTCGCAATTTCCGGAGACTCAAACTTCGACTGTAAGTGACGCAATTGCAGTTATTGTTCATCCCGGTGACGTCAAAAACCTGGATTCACCGGCCAGCAGCGGCTCAGGATCCGGAATCGAAAAACCCGCCGCGGTGACGGTATTTGCCAATAGCATCAGGGTCACCGGCGGTGTCCGGACGGCCAATGACGAACCGACCGATAGTTTGTCCGGTATTGAAGTACGTTTCATCGATAGCTTCTCAGGCGATTTGTTAGCTACAGCGATTACGGACGGGAACGGTCAGTTCGATCACAATGTCTCTAAGAGGGGACCGGAATTTAGATTCGTAATTCAAATAATAGATCCCTTAAATCGTTACCTGTCAAAATTTACTGGAATTCCGCCCTTGGCGTCGACAGTTCCGGACGTGTTTCGCGCCCAGAGGTATAACTATTCAGCGGGGCAAACATTCCTCAGCCTCGGCGGCGGCGTAATCAATCCGATGGGAGAGCCACTGCACATACTAAAGCGGTCATATGGCTACTTCGTGGGTGTGCTATTTGGCGACGGATCGACCGGGCCCCAAATTCCTCTCGTAGGAATGCAAGTGGAGATTATTAACAGTAGGGCCGGAGAAGTCGTAACAAGCGGTTTTTCTACTGTTGCCGGCACGCTGTTCGACGAGGCTGGAAGAGCTATCGCTTTCTATCCTGATGGCGCATTTAATCTCAGGGTGCCCGTAGGCGACGCCTATGCTGTGCGCTTGTCCGATCCTAACGGGGTGTACGAAACCAACCTGCTTAATGGTGCCTTGGGAGTGGAGATTACGCCAAACATTAAGAATGCGACTTTGTACGATGTCGATTCTGAGGCATGGACCGGGCCCAACGGCGGTCCGGGTTCAGCCGTAGATTACATCGGCCAATCGGTGGAGATGACTCTCCGAGACAATGCCCTTCCAGCTCCGGGAACACACCTCGCACAGGGATGGGTAGACACAGAATCGACGACTTTTACTGGACCAGTAGCTGTCCCCAACATCGCCGTCACATTCTTCGATTACACAACCGCGGAGATTGCCGGCGAAGCACAAACGGACCAGGACGGATTCTTCTCGCATGAACTCGACAATGGATCATATCTGGTCAAGTTTAGCGACCCGACGCAGCAATACGCGACGGTATATGGTGATTTGCCAAATGGAATGCACAACGCTCATTCCTGGAGAGAAGCCGGCATATCGGAAACTGTCTTTACTTTTCATCGTGAGCTGGTATTTACAGGGATGAAGCTTGGCCCGATAGTTCACGCTGAGCACATTTCATTTAGTGCTTCTACAACAGGCTCAGGCCCTCAAGAAAATATAGCAATCGACGTAATTGACATCGAAACGATGGAAATTATTGCCACCTCTGAAACCGGTCCGGACGGTCGCTCTGAGGTCGACGTCGCGGCTGGTAAATCTGTACTTGTCCGCGCCAGTGACACGAATCGACAGGGGCCGTTCTTTCAACAATATAACGGGGCATTCGACAGTCTCTCGGGCTTCGATTTTTCGAAACCCGATCCGATAACAACGTTCCAAAGAAATAGCAATATTCAACCAGCCGCAGATATATTCTATGATCTAAAAAGACCGGCTGGTGGAGTTAGGGGGGTTGTAGAGGTCGAGATTCATGGGACCACTGGCTTTGTTCCCAAGGAGGGCTTGTCTGTCGGCGTAATTGACCTTGTGGGCGGAAAGAGCATTGCCTCCGGTCAAACCGACGCCGGCGGCAACTTCGCGATTGCAGTTCCAAACGGTTCATACGCATTACGCGCCAGTGATCCGAGTCATCTGGGACCTTACCGTGCGCAGATTTATGAAAACTATGCCGTTACACTGGATTCGATTGGACCGTTTTCTCAGATCCCCATCGATGATACGTTTCCGGTTTCCGGTGTTCAGCGTTTTGAATTACTTATAGATCATCCACCAATCATTACTGCACCTTTAGATCTTAGTATCGAAGCTACCGACACAATAACGCCCGTCCTTGATCTCGGCATGCCGATACTCTCCGATGCTGAGGACAGAGACCCACCCGACGTTAGCAATGATGCGCCTCTAGACGGTTTCGACCTCGGGGTTACAACAGTAACCTGGACTGCGATTGATCAATCGCTAAACACCGCGGAGGACGTGCAACTGGTATCGCTGGTGGACACTACTCCGCCCTCAATTACACCACCCGCGAATATTACGGTGATAACCCATCAGTCTATAACGCCGGTGACTTTGACAACGCCAAACGTATCCGACGCAGTCGGAATCATATCGTTAATCAACGACGCTCCTCCGAGCGGCTTCCCGCTTGGTACCACAGTTGTAACGTGGACGGTAACAGATGCCGCCGGAAACTCAGCGAGCACCTCTCATACGGTCACCGTAGATTTCGTCAATAATTTGCCGGTCGCGGTTAACGACAACGCCAAGGCGTTTGAAGACGGTGGAGTGAGCATCGCGGTCTTGGCGAATGATACGGACGCCGACTTCGACGCATTGACGATTACGTCAGTAGGACCTGCTGCAAACGGCACAGTAACTCCAGTATCGGCCGGCAACTTGAGCTACAAACCAGCCGCTAATTTCAATGGATTGGATGATTTTAGTTACACGATATCGGACGGTTTTGGCGGGATTGCCACCGCGACTGTTTCAGTTGACGTATTGCCTGTGAATGATAATCCAACTGCAAAAGATGATGTGGTAGCAGCTCACGAAGATACCGCTGCGACAATCAATGTCTTGGCCAACGATTTCGATATCGACGGCGATTTTATTCGGGTGGTAGCTGTAACTCCGGCGCATTTTGGGAAGGCCATAGTTAACGCAGACAGCACGATAACCTATTCACCAGCGGCCAACTACAGCGGTAATGACACTTTCGATTACAGGGTCGCCGATGTGAATGGTGGGTTTGCTAGCGCGACTGTGAGAGTGGAAGTGTTGGCCGTTAATGACCCACCAGTTGCAAACGATGACTTCGTTACAACCCAGGAAGATACCGACATAGTAATTCCAGTATTACTGAACGATGAAGATGCGGACGGTGATACTTTGAGAGTTGTTCTTGTTGGAAAGGCAACAAACGGTATAGCACAACTAAATCCGGATGGAACGGTCGTATTCACTCCAAAACCGAACTTCAATGGTATTGCAAGTTTCCTCTACTCGGTAACGGATGGTGGCAAAAGCATCCAGTCCGCAATCGTAACTATTGAAGTGACTCCCGTAAACGACGCGCCAACTGCGAATGCCGGTCTTGACGAAACAGTACATGTAGGCACGATTGTTACATTGGACGGCAGCCAGAGTTCCGACGTGGACGGGGACTCTTTGACATTCAGTTGGTCAATTTTTGCCAAACCGATTGGCAGCATTGCAACGCTTTCGAGCCCCACTACAGTTAACCCTGGGTTCGCAACCGATAATGTTGGTAGCTACATGTTCGGACTTGTCGTAACCGATACTGGTGGTCTCAATAGTGCCGTTTCCCATGTTCAGATCAGCACAGAAAATACATCGCCGATAGCTGACGCGGGTTCCGATCAAGAAGTGCAGTTGATCAACAGCATTGTAACGCTGGATGGTTCACTTAGCTTTGACCTTGAAGGCGATGATCTCGTAAGTTTTAGCTGGAGCATAATCCAACAACCGTTAGGCAGCACCGCTACAATACTGGACCCGACTGCCATTACCACCACAATAATACCGGAGGTCAAGGGCGATTATGTTCTGCAGTTAGTTGTTACAGATTTTTATGGTCTGGATAGTTCGCCAGATACAATCACACTCAGTTTTTCTAATCTTCAGCCAGTAGCTGACTCTGGAGGAAACCTGGCCGCTACAGTTGGCGACACCGTTAGTCTGAACGGAAGCGGGAGTTCGGATCCAAATGGTGATCTCTTAAGCTATCGTTGGAACCTGGTTTCAGTACCATTTTCAAGCACTGCAGCAATCGCAAATGGCACGGCACAGATTGCGTCAATTGTTCCCGACACTTCAGGCACTTATGTTATCAGTCTGATCGTAAATGACGGCACCATCGATAGCACATCCAGCAACATGACTTTGGTTGCAGTGAGCGTGTTGGACCTGGCGAGCGCCACCCTTATGGAGGTGCAAAATGTGATCAATAGTTTGCCCACAGTGGATCTGAAGAATAACAATCTCAAGAAGACACTCACAAACAAATTGAACGCGACATTAGCCAAGTTGGAGCAAGGGTTATATGCGGAAGTATTGGATAAGTTGATCAACGACTTATTAACCAAGACTGATGGTTGTGTGAACGGCGGCGCACCAGACAAGAATGACTGGATCACAGACTGTACAGCGCAAAATCAAGTCTATGCATTGATCCAGGAGGAAATCGCGCTAGTGTCGCAATTGCTCCCCTAATTACAGAGTTGAGCAGCCCCGCTACTGGGGCTGCTCATTTGGAATTAGTATTGCGCGTGTAATACGCCTTCCCGGGAAGCACATGCCGCACTCCCCCCTGGGGATTCGATGAGTCACCTTTGTATCGCGGTATCAGGTGGATGTGGACATGGTAGATACTCTGTCCTGCGGCCGAATTCACGTTCACGCCGATGTTGTAGCCATCGGGACTGAATTCTTCATCCAGCATCTTGCGCTCGTCCGCGACCAGTTCCATACAAGCTGTCATCTCTTCAGGGGTGAGATCGAAGATACTGGCACAGTGCCGGAACGGGATGATCAGGGAATGACCCGGACTGACCGGGTAGCTGTCGCGCGAGCTATATGCCAGCGAATTACTCCCCGTCACCCCGCGTGGTGTGCAAAACAGGCACGGGTCGTTCGGACCACTAGTCGACGATGTGATAAACGGGCGCCTTTTCCATCGACCACTCATTGGCTCCACGGTTGTACTGCGACAACGTGAAGCAATGCCAATCGGTATCGTCCAGTTTCATATGATCGCCACGATAGTAGTACCCAGGCCAGCGGGTTTCCTTACGGAACATCGTGTGATGCGTCACGCACTCCGAGGCCAGGATTCGATGGTTCAGCTCCCATGACCGCTGCAACTGATGAAGGTCCTCGGCGCCGAGATGGTGCATGTCTTCTTTCAGCATCTCCAGCAACTCCAGGCCACGGTTGAGCAAATGTTCGTTGGTCGTGTAATGCGAGCTAATACCACCGACGTATTCGTCCATGATTTTCTCGAGACGCTGCAAACCATGAATCGGTAACAGATAGCTCGGTGAAACAGTTCCTGCGACGATCTCATTGCGGCCGACGGAGTAGTTTTCCATGGGCTGGTAGACGACCTTCTTGAGGTTCTGGTACTCATCCTCGCTGACCTCAGGTGCATCTTTGCCGAGGTCATCGATATACTTGATCGCCGCCTTGCCGGCAATTCTGCCTTCGGCGAACGATCCGGACGAGAACTTGTGCGCCGTGCCACCGATGGTGTCGCCGGCACCGAAGAGTCCGTCGACAGTCATCATGCGGTTATAGCCCCACTGGTATTCGTCAGGAGCATAGTCTTCCGGTCCACTCGCCCACGCACCGGAGCAGGTGGCATGCGAACCCATAACGTATGGTTCCGATGTCGTCAGTTCGGGATTGATTTCTTTTGGATCGATGTTCTGTGCTGCCCAGACAACCGCCTGCCCGACCGTCATGCCGAGGAAATTCTCCCAGCCGACTGTCTCTTTGTGCGGATCCTGGAAAGCTTCTTTGGTCACCATGCGAATGGGCCCACGGCCTGCCTTTAACTCCTCCAGGAACGCGTGATTTCGGAGGCAAGTCGGAACCGGTTGATGATCAACGTAATCACCGACCAGGGCCTTGGTGTTTTCGTACCATGTGGACTCGTATTCATTGCCATACGCGTTTTCGGTATAGGTCTTAAGGTGCAGGAAGTACGCACCGACCGGTCCATAGCCATCTTTGAAGCGCGTCAGAACAATGCGGTTCTCCATTTGCGTCATTTTCGCGCCCGCGAGGATAGGCAATGCATAAGCTGAAGCGCTGCTCCAGGGGGCATACCAGGTACGGCCCATACCTTCGCCCACCGAACGCGGTTTGAAGATGTGCGACGCGCCACCGGCCGCGACGATGACTGCCTTGGCACGGAAAACGTAGAATTCCCCGGTGCGAACGTTGAAACCAACGGCTCCGGCAACACGGTTTTCCTTTTTCTTGTCCATCAACAGATGGGTCACCATGATCCGGTTGTAGACTTTGGTGGCGGCCTTGCGAGCGGCTTCGGCGACGATCGGCTTGTAGCTCTCGCCATGGATCATGATCTGCCACTTGCCTTCCCGCATGTACCGGCCGGTCTCCGGGTCCTTCATGATCGGCAGACCCCATTCTTCGAACATATGCACGGTGGCGTCAACATGTCGGGCAATATCGTAACCAAGATCTTCCCGTACAAGACCCATGAGGTCGTTGCGGGCATAGCGGACATGATCCTCTGGCTTGTTCTCGTCCCATTGCATGCCCATGTAGCAGTTGATCGCGTACAGGCCCTGCGCGACAGCACCACTACGCTCGATGTTCGCTTTCTCGACGACGACTACCTTCTTGTCGCGTCCCCAAAATCTGGATTCGTAGGTGGCTCCACAGCCAGCCATGCCGCCGCCGATAACCAGGACATCGGAATCCACGAATACTGTTTTTCTCCCTGAGAACAGTCCCATTACACTACTCCTTGCTTGAGCTGATCCGGAGTTAATGCGGGCAGCTCATCGATGTTGAGTCCAGCCGGTTCGTGCGCAAGCTCCTGGGAGTTAATAGCCTCCTGGCCGGGCGCTTCGTAATCGGATGCTGACTTGATAGATCCCCATGGGGTGGTGCGAATCGGTGAATCAAAATTCTTCTCGCGACCATCCCGGAATTTGATCTTCCACTTGATGGTCGCCGCCTCCTCGTCCCGGATCGGGCGGACGCTGTGACCCAGGGGAGCGAAGTCGGCATAACCTCGAACGTCGATAGCATTTTGCGGACACGCTTTTACACAGGAATAGCACTCCCAACAGAAATTAGGCTCGATGTTGAAAGCCCGCCTATGTGTTGGGTCAATGTGCATGATGTCGGAAGGACAAATATCCACGCACTCACCGCAACCGTCGCAATTCGTCATATAAACAAAAGTAGGCATATCGATTAGCTCCCTTCGTTATGAGTTGCAGGAAGAGTGGAAGCACCGCTTGCTTCCTCTACCCTTCGTTGAAAGGCCACCACTGGTTTGAAGAACATATGAGCCAACTTCGACCAGCGAACAGATCCAAACAACATCGTGGTGAACAAAATATAGAAACCGAAAACAATCCTGGTCGCAGTCAGGTTGCCCGTGGTCTGCACGATTTCCCAGATGAAAGCGAAGGTGACACTACCGAGCAAGGTAACGATGAACAGATCCGCCATCACGAGACGGAACACCGGTTGACCGTCTTTGGCTACGTTGACTCTGAGGAGAAAGAAAAACCAGTAGCCGCCAATGAGAAGCATGATTACGCCGATGTTCCAGAGCAGCGGTATGAGCGTTGGCGTCGGTGTGGCGTGTGTCGGATAGCCAAATATCATGACGATCGTCGTGACGAGGTACAAAATGAAGCCGTAGAACATAAAGAGATGGGAAATCCGTCTTTGCACGTTGCAGAATTCGCCGGCGGTCGCAACCTCAACCGCGAGGGTCTTGATAGCCAACGAAGCTTTCTCTGAACCGCTAAGCTTCCTGGTCGCCGCTGCCTGTGATTTTTTTTGTCGCTGCGCGAAATACTTGCCGCTGTTCTTGTGAAGCATGTCGGCAACCGTTCCAACAAAAACCGCAAGTATCATCAAGGCAATGTAAATCTGCATGGCGGAAGTCGGCAGAAACGCCGTTAGTTCTGCGAACGGATTGCTAGTGAACATCAGATTATCCCCTTCAAATGTTGTTTCTTATCCATTAACACAACAACGAGACGGCAAGAAATATCGACATCGTAGATGGACGCCTGTGATGCTGTATCTGGAATAAAGGACACGAGCAGAGGCGCTCGCGTCCCGCCACTATTCTTCTACCCTATGCAGCTGGACGTTTGATAACGAATCGAAACACGGAGTCGTCATTTGACGATTCGAGTAGCTCGTTGCCCGTTTGCCGGCAGAACGCCTCGAAGTCGGCAACTGACCCGGGGTCTGTCGACAGAATTTCAAGCGTTTCTCCAGCAGCAACATCTTTCAGTGCTTTTCTGGCTTTTAGAATGGGTAAGGGACAATTCAGTCCTTTTGCATCAAGTGTATGGTCGGCCATTGAAATACAGCTCCGTTTAAGTCATCCGCGCCAATGCAGATTAGATGAAAAGGTTAATGTCAGCTTGCGTCGCACATTCGATATACGTCGCGGCGCCGCCAAGCTCAGGGCCTTCGATCATGTCGTCCAGTGAATACTCGAATAGATCCAGAGTCATCTGGCACGCAATCATGCGGACGTCCGCGTCCAGGCAGGCCTCGCGCAGGTCTTCGATCGATGCGACGCCTTTCTTGTTCATCAGGTTCTTCATCATCTTGGTGCAAGCAGCGTCAACACCGGGGACTGCAGTCAGGAGATTAGGCAGCCCCATGTGTGCGCCCATCATCGGCATTTTCATTGCCGGATTGCCAGCGGCGGTCAGTTGCAGGTCGAGCTTTTTCAGCAACAGTGGCAAACCGTAGAACGTAAAAAACATTGTGACCGGCAGGCCCATCGCTGCTGCAGTCGAGGCGAGAATAAATGGTGGATACGCCCAGTCGAGGCTTCCCTTGGTCACGATAATGGACATGCTTTTGGTCGCTGGAACGGCGACAGGAGCGCTTTGCGCAGCGTCTGATACGACTTGAGCTTCACTGGACATCGGATAACACCTCTTGAGTTAGGGGGTTCGGCCCGCAAAAGAACATTAGCGTATCATAATATTACGATGGACTGGCGACAGACCGTTACCAATGAGCCTGTAATCGGCCGTCTTTAATCCTGCTTTCAAATTGATTTAGCCCACGGCTACCCTTCTCGACACATTCACCTGTTGCCACATCAAAAACCCATTGGTGTTTCGGACACGTCAGCCGGGTCCCGGATAATGCGAGATGCGGAATATTCGTGACTTGGTGGGGACAACGACTGTCGTACACCACGTGCTCGTCGCCGGGGCTATAGACAAAGACACTTCGGCCATCACAATCATCGATATACGTGATGTCTTTCCCCCGGACCTCGTCCCAGCCGATCAGGTCATGCCACTCGGGTTCCACTCCCAGCAGCTCCGCTCGAAACTCGGGAATGTCCATGTCCAGCATGATGTCTATCGCCCAGGTTATCTTGGCGAGACCCAATGTTGGGAAAGCCATCAGGATGGCGTCCAGCACCTCGTTGGGTGTGGCACCGTCTCGCAAGGCGCGCGGCAGATACTGCCGTAAACCACGCTCAGTCTGGCTATCGACTTTTGTAATCACAGAAATCAGCGAGCGAGTCTTGGGGTCGAGGTGTTTGCCGGACTCTTTCAAGAACGAGAAATAGGCCCCCATCGCTTCCGGTCGAGTCTTGATCAAATATTTCAGCGCATCACTCATGCGTCGTCTCCACGTTCGAACCAGGCAAGTTTGTCTCGTAATGTAACAACGCTGCCAATTATTATCAGGGCCGGACTTTTGATCTCGGCTTCGATGGCCTTGCCGAGCAGTGACTGAAGGGTTCCGGTGATCACGCGCTGCCCGACACGAGTCCCATTTTCGATAACGGCCGCCGGTGTTTCCGGATCTGCGCCATGGCTCAAGAATCCGTCGGTAATCGTGCCAAGAGATGTCAGTCCCATATAAATGACAACAGTCTGACGCGGTTGAATCAAATTCTTCCAATCCAGACTAAGCTCACCGTCTTTTTCGTGCCCGGTCACAACGACGTAACCCTGTGCATGATCTCGATGCGTCAAGGGAATTCCGGCATAGGTGGCACAACCATTGGCGGCTGTGACGCCCGGTATGACCTGAAAATTGATGCCGTTATCTGCCAGCGTCGAGATCTCCTCACCACCGCGCCCGAAAACGAACGGGTCGCCACCCTTAAGCCGCAGCACCCTCTTCCCCTCTTGAGCCAGCCGGGTCAACATTTCGCTGATTTCCTCCTGCGGAACACTGTGGTCGTCTTTCATCTTGCCCACATAGATCCGCTCGGCATCACGGCGTACAAGGTTGAGAATACCGTCACCGATCAGCCGGTCGTACAAAACCACATCAGCTTGTTGCATCAGTCGTAGCGCGCGGAATGTCAGCAAATCCGGGTCACCGGGCCCAGTGCCTACCAGGTACACCTCACCGTCCGCCGCCTCGTCGCCCTTAACTGCGGCGTCTGTGAGGAGCTTATCCATTAAGGCAGTGGCCTCATCCTCCTGACCTGAAAACAGATGCTCGGCGACAGGTCCGTCAATCATGGTCTCCCAGAATCGGCGACGACGGGCCATATTGGTTATGGATTCCTTCACTCGATCGCGATAACTCCCAGCAAACTCGGCCAGACGTCCGTAGGCTGCCGGTATGGTCGTTTCAAAGCGCGCTTTCAGCATGCGCGTCAACAACGGTGTCGCACCACCACTCGAAATCGAGATCAACAATGGTGAACGATCGACGATCGCCGGCATGATGAAGTCGCAAAGGTCCGTCGTATCACTAATATTGACCATTATCCCGGCGGCAGTAGCCAGTTCATGCACTTTCAGGTTGATCGCGTTGTCGGCGGATGCGCCGAATACAATCACGCAACCACTGACATCGTCCGCACTCAGGTCGCCTTGCTTGTGGTTTATCTCAAACTCAGCCACTACGCGGGCCAGGTCATCATTCATATCCGGCGTCAGCACAGTCAGATCGGCACCAGCGCGGGCCAGCAAGTCGGCTTTACGCGCTGCCAATGTGCCGCCGCCGACAACCAATGCACGCTGACCTTTTACATCCAGAAATATCGGTAGATGATCCACTTCGAGTCCTTCGCCCTGTCAGTGCAGGGGTTCGCTTGCCCAGGCAGTCATGGCTGCGCTCCAGAGCAATGCGGTATCTTTATCTATGTCCAGCACCGTGAATCGACTCCCTTCACGAATACGGATCCTTAATAAACGCATGTCAGCTGAATGCTCGACACTCTCCAACACCACTTTACGGCCATAGGGTGCGTCGATCCTGGTCAGCACCGTGACGATCTCGTCGCTCACCGCTTGCCACCTGCGAAAGCACCTTCCAGTTGCCACTGCCAGTCGCGTGGCGTATCCCGGAAATCCGGCTTCACGTCAAAATCGAGAAATAGCATTTGTTCAGATGTGATTCCCCGCAACGCATCCATCAGTTCAGCGAACGAGTTAATTTCGGGGTGCTGAATGATGATATCGCTAATGTGCACCTCAATTGTCTTCATGGTTTTTCCTCACCACCTGTGATGCTGTCGAAAAAGCGCGCACGATACAGCAAGCGCTTCGTGTCGGATGTGTCTTCGAACGCCGTCCTGTTGTGCAAAACGTTATTGGATATCAAACCCTGCCCGGATTTTAGTTTAAAGCGTAGAACAGGACCTGCTTCATCGCCTAGTAGCTCGGTCAAGCACTCCCGAGCCGCTCTGGTCGCGGCGTCATCTCGCCAGCGAATGTTTTTCTTGCGCGCACTGTAGCGCATCCGCAACGCGCCGCTATTCGCGTCATACCAAAATACTGGTCCGGAGACTGCGGGCCTGATTTCACCATCTGCTCCGTTATTGGCCGGGATCTCCATACATTCCGGGTGCTCGAAGGCCGCTATGTAGTCAGGATTAGTATCATGGAGGCGCATGTAGGCGATTTCCGGGTCCAGCAGGGCATTTTGGCCTCCCTTTGCCGCATCCTGAGCACAATGCAGCAGCACGGCATGCAAGCGACGGGGTTCAGCATTGTAGTAGCCATCGGTGTGCCAGCTCAGGCTGCGGCTGGAATACGGTACATAGTCGCCCCGCACACCCTCAGTCGCGACCGTCAATTCTGAAACGCCATCCTCGTTCGCACAAAGATGATGATCCAACCGTCTCAGGCCGAATTGGGCGGCAAATATTCGAATCGCCTTGCGATTTACCAATGTGTCCCGGCAGGTATAAATCGCCATATTTGCTCGTCGGCAACTGGAGAGGATTGCCCCCTTTTGGCTTCCGCTCAAGTCGGTCAATCCGCCTACTTCCGTAACCAATTCGGTGGCGCTGGTGGGGTATGAATCAAGCTTCGCGGCACGCCATTCGCGATAGCTGGCAGTATTGGTATGAAGCATTATTGGGCTCCAGACCCTGTCTTTGTTGCGATCATGAGTGAACAAACCCTCTGCTGGAACTGCGAACAGAAACCATATATCATAAATTTCGAATATACGAGAGATAGGGACAACCATGGCGAAGAAACAGCACGACACTCCGTTGTTGAATCAGCTGGAAGATGGGCCATGGCCAAGTTTCGTAACCGGCCTGAAGCGACTGGCGACCGATGGTGACAAGCCGAGCGCCAAGATGATGACAGACCTCGTCGGCCAGCTTGAGCACTCTTATGACACCCGCACAGGCTTCTGGAAAGGCGGCACGGTCAGCGTCTTCGGCTATGGAGGCGGCGTTATCCCGCGATTCTCGGAGGTTCCGGACAAGTTTCCGGAATCCAAGGAATTCCATACATTGCGCGTACAACCGCCACCCGCATTTCATTACTCAACCAAGCTGTTACGCGACATGTGTGATATCTGGGAGGAGCACGGCTCAGGTCTGATTGCCCTCCACGGCCAGTCCGGGGACATCATGTTCCAGGGTTGCACGACCGATAAGGTCCAGCCTGCGTTCGACGAACTGAACAAGATCGGCCTGGACATGGGTGGTGCCGGGCCCGCTTTAAGAACCTCGATGAGCTGTGTAGGTCACGCCCGCTGCGAGCAATCCTGTTTTGACGAAGTACGTGCGCACCGCACGACCATCAATGGGCTGCTCGATGAAATGCACCGCCCAGCGCTGCCTTACAAGTTTAAGTTCAAGTTCTCCGGCTGCCCGAATGACTGCGTCAATGCTATCCATCGTGCGGATTTCGCAACGATCGGTACCTGGCGCGATGACATGCTGGTCGATCAGGAAAGGGTTAAAGAACACGTGGCAAAGGTCGGTCGCAAGCAAATGATCGACACCGTGATCACCAATTGCCCTACCCGTGCGCTCAGCCTGAATGACGACGACACGCTGGATATCGACAACAAAAGCTGTGTTCGCTGCATGCATTGCATCAACGTCATGCCAAAAGCACTTTCGCCTGGCAAGGATAAAGGCGTGTCGATCCTGATGGGCGGTAAACGCTCATTAAAGATCGGTGACACCATGGGCACCGTTATCGTGCCGTTCATGAAACTTGAAAGCGACGAGGACTTCGAGAAATTCAATGACCTGGCCGAGACTGTCGTTGATTTCTTCGCGGAAAATGCGCTCGAGCACGAGCGCGTTGGTGAAACCATTGATCGGATTGGCCTTGCCAATTTTATTGATGCGATCGGCGTCGATGTCGATCCCAACATGGTGAACCATCCACGCACCAGCTCTTACGTGCGAACGGATGACTGGGATGAAGAAGCCAAGAAATGGCACGACCGCAAAAACGCCACCGCCAGTAAGTCGGCATAAACTGAGGAGCAGGAAATGATTAAGGCTGAATTGCCCCGCAGACCCGATGAGCATGGCGTTCCGGACCCCTTTCCGCACATGCACCCGGTATTGCGGAAAAACTACGGCGATTGGGATTGGCATGACCGTCCGCGCCCCGGCGTACTGCACCACATGGCCAAGAGCGGTGACGAAATCTGGACCGTCCGCGCGGGTACGCAAAGGCAGATGGACGTTCATACCATCCGCGAGCTGTGTGATATCGCGGACGAATTTGCCGATGGGCACATACGCTTCACCACCCGCAGTAACGCAGAATTCATGGTCACCGCCGAAAAGAAGACGGCACCGCTGATCGAGCGACTTAACGCCGGAGGATTTCCGGTCGGTGGCACTGGCAACTCGATGTCAATGATTTCTCATACCCAGGGATGGCTGCACTGCGACATTCCCGGCACTGACGCCTCCGGTGTTGTGAAATCGCTGATGGATGAGCTGCATTACGAATTCACGCATGAAGAAATGCCCAACCGGGTACGCATGACTACATCCTGCTGTCAGATCAACTGTGGAGGTCAGGGCGATATTGCGATCAATGTGCAATACACAAAACCACCCAAGATCAATCACGACCTGGTTGCCAATGTCTGTGAGCGACCTGCAGTAGTGGCGCGTTGTCCGGTCGCGGCTATTCGCCCGGCGATGGTCAATGGCAAGCCTTCACTGGAAGTCGACGAAAAAAAATGCATTTGTTGTGGCGCGTGTTATCCGCCCTGCCCGCCAATGCAGATCAACGGTCCGGACTCAACCAAACTGGCGATATGGGTTGGTGGCAAACATTCGAACGCCCGCACAAAGCCGGCGTTTCACAAACTGGTTGCCGCGAATCTGCCCAATAATCCACCGCGCTGGCCTGAGGTGACTGAGGTCGTGAAGACCATATTGTTCGCCTACAAGGAGGACGCACGAGCTTGGGAGCGCGTGGGCGAGTGGATCGAGCGCATTGGCTGGCCGCGGTTCTTCGAGATGACCGGTCTCGCTTTCACCAAACACCAGATTGAAGACTGGCGCGGTGGGCGCAACAGCCTGAACGCATCTACGCATATTCACTTCTGATGAAATTCGGGATCCTGATAAACGAAGGGCCATTCACGCATCAGGCGTCGGATAGCGCGTATCGATTCACGGTCGCTGCACTGGCGAAAGGACATGAGATTTATCGCGTGTTTTTTTATAAGGACGGTGTCAATAATGCGAACAAACTGTCGGACCCTCAAACCGATGACCGTAATCTTGTTTCATTGTGGTCGGAACTGAGCCAGGAAAACGATATTGATCTCGTCGTGTGTGTCGCCGCAGCATTACGCCGCGGCATCAAAGAAGAGATAGTAAAAGACGGATTTCGAATTTCGGGACTCGGTCAACTTGTGGAAGCCGGGATTCAGGCAGATCGTCTGGTCGTATTCGGCGACTGAGGAAACTTAAGTGGAAGAATTCGAAGAAGCAGGGCCTGAAATCATCAAACGATTTATGTACGTCAATCGCCGCGCGCCTTATGGCACGATCTACGCGCACGAATGTCTCGAGGTAATCCTGATTGCTGCAGCATTCGATCAGGACGTAAGCGTTGTTTTTGTGGATGACGGTGTATACGAACTGAAGAAAGGACAGGATACGACCGATATCGGACTGAAAAACTTTTCGAAAACATACGGCGCGCTTGATGATTATGACGTTGAAAAAATCTACGTTGAAAAAGAATCACTAGAGGCGCGCGGACTCACGACCGATGACCTTGTGATTCCCGCAGAAGTTCTGGCCGCAAAGGAACTCGGTGAAATTATGGCAGAACAAGATATCGTGCTCGGCTCATGAAAACTATGCTGCATTTGATCAACAAATCACCGTTCGAGAAAAACTCGCTGGTAAGTTGTCTTCGCCTCGCACAATCGGGCAGCTCCATCCTGTTATTGGAGGATGGTGTGTATGCAGCGGTGGCTAACGCAGAGCATGCAGATAAACTGGCTGCGCGCGTCGACGATGTATCTTTTTATGTTCTTGGTCCCGATGTTGCGGCGCGGGGCCTGAATGACACACCTTTAATCGCTGGCATTACGGTCGTCGATTACGAAGGTTTTGTTGACCTGGTGGCAGAGCATGATGCCAACCAGTCTTGGTTATAGGAGAGGAAAACCCATGGCTTATGAATGCAACGGCACTACAGTAGCAGCCGACGAAGAAGGCTATATCATTGATATTAGCTCCTGGAACCCGGATCTCGCGATCCTGATTGCTGAGGGTGAGAACATTGAGATGGGCGACGATGCCTGGGAAGTGGTGAACTTCCTGCGTAGCTATTATGAGGAATATCAGATCGCTCCGGCCGTTCGAGTCTTGACCAAAGCGATCAAGAAAAAACTCGGCGCAGACAAGGGCAATAGCAAGTATCTCTACGAACTGTTCCCCTATGGCCCGGCCAAGCAAGCGTGCAAGATTGCTGGCTTGCCCAAACCAACTGGCTGTATCTAGCAAGGTATATTGTCTTGGTACTGGGCACCGTCTATGCAGTACTTTTCTACTTTGCAGTGGCGATATTCGCTGTCGGACTCGCTCTTAGAATCCGGCTCTACGCGCGCACCCCTGCACCACTGAAAATCCCGACGACGCCGGCGCCCGTCACCCAGGCGGGCGTTGTCGTTCGTATGGCGAAAGAAGTCGTGTTCTTCGAGAGCTTGTTTAAGGCGAACAAGTGGACGTGGTTATTCGGCTGGATATTCCACGCTGCATTGTTATTGGTTCTCTTGCGGCATCTTCGCTACTTCACAGAACCGGTCTGGTTCTGGGTTGGCTGGGTTCAACCGTTCGGCATTTATGCCGGTTTTGCGATGGCTGCGGGGCTGGCTGGCCTCTGGGTGCGCCGTTTCACGGTCGAGCGAGTACGCTATATATCCTCGCCATCCGATCACCTGATGTTATTGCTGCTAATCGGTATAGCAGCGACCGGCCTGATGATGAAGTACGTCGCGCACACAGATATTTTATCGCTGAAAGCGTTCATTCTTGGCTTGCTCTACTTCGATTGGCAACCGATTCCGGCAGACCCGGTATTGCTTGTTCACCTCGGCCTCGTCCTGTTGCTGATGATCATTTTTCCGTTTTCGAAGCTGTTGCACGCTCCCGGCGTGTTCTTCAGTCCCGGACGGAACCAGGTCGATAATCCTCGCGAAAAAAGACATTTCGTTCCGCAGACCAAGGTCCCGGGCAAGTAGATCATGGCTGATTTCGACACACCAGAAATAGCGATCCCACTCGAAATTCCGACGCTGAATCGGAATGCGATGGATCATTCATCGCCATTTCCAGCCGCCCCCGCTCACCAGGAAGCGCTCGGCTTTCCGGGCGAACTGGTTGATGACTGGCAGACGAAGGCCATCGACAAGCTTGGTGAACTGCTGAGTAAGTCCAGGGCCTTGCAGGTGTACATGGACGGTTGCGTAAAGTGCGGCGCGTGCACTGACAAGTGTCATTATTTTCTCGGCACCGGTGATCCGAAGAACATGCCGGTCGCACGTCAGGATCTGTTGCGTAAGGTCTATCGTCGATATTTTACGCTTGCCGGCAAATATTTTCCGTGGCTGGTTGGAGCGGAAGACCTGACTAAAGAGGTGCTGGACGACTGGTACACGTACTTCCATCAGTGCTCGCAGTGCAGACGATGTTCGGTTTATTGCCCGTACGGTATTGATACTGCGGAAATCTCCATGGCCGCACGCGAAATCATGGACCACATCGGCAAGGGACAGAAATACTGCAACGAAATTATCGGCAAGGTTCACAAGATCGGCAACAACCTCGGACTTCCTGAACCTGCGTTAATCAATACACTCGAAGGCCTGGAAGAAGATATTGAGGAAGAAACAGGTGTCGTCGTACGACTACCTGTTAATCAAAAAGGTGCCGACATTTTGCTGGTAACACCCAGCGCCGATTTCTTTGCTGAACCGCACGTCGACGGACTGATCGGCTACGCGAAAGTATTTCACCAGGCTGGTGTTAGCTGGACGGTGAGTTCCTATGCGTCGGAAGCGGCAAACTTTGCCATGTTCATTGGCTCTTATGAGCAAATGCAAAAAATCGCGGAACGTATCCGTAAGGCGGCGGAAGACCTCGGCGTCAAACGTATTATTTTCGGTGAGTGTGGGCACGCCTGGCGAGTCGCTTACAACTTCATGAACACGCTGGCCGGGCCGTTCGATTTTCTTGACCAGAACTACCCTGTTCCACAACATATTTGCGAATTCACCAACGACCTGATTGAAAAAGGCGAGTTGACGCTCGATAAGGCCAGGAACGATCACATGTCGTTGACGTTCCATGACTCCTGCAATGTCGCACGCGGCTCGCGAATGGGTGACAGCCCGGGCGGTCAGTTCACCATTCCACGGGCCATTATTAAAGCCTGCTGCAATAATTTCCACGATATGGCCGCCGATACCATTAACGAGAACACTTTTTGTTGCGGTGGTGGTGGCGGCTTGTTGACCGACGACCTGCTGGAAATTCGTACCAAGGGTGCCGCGCCGCGCATGCAGGCACTAAAGGAAGTTGTAGACGAACACGGCGTCACGCACATGGCAGCGATCTGCGCCATCTGCAAGTCGCAATTTTCCAAGGTCATGCCGAAATACGGTTTTGATATGAACAACATCGTCAGCGTTCACCAGCTGGTATCAAACGCCATTGTTCTGGATGGCCAAACGACAGGCGACAATGCTGAAGTCGAATAACGAGTGAGAACATGACCGACAAACTGCTTACCAAGCGCCGCTTTAAAGATGGCGACAATGCACACAGGCCCTGGCAAGAAGAGATTTTCACGGCCGATGCTTCACACAAGTGTCCGACCTATGTCCACCGTACTCCGCCGTGTCAGGGTAGTTGCCCATCGGGCGAAGATATCCGCGGCTGGCTGAATATTGCACGCGGCATCGAGAAGGCTCCGGGTGATATGCCATGGCAGGAATACGCGTTTGCTCGTGTCACCGATGCCAATCCCTTTCCGGCGATCATGGGGCGAGTTTGCCCGGCTCCCTGCGAGGACGGTTGTAACCGCAACGAAGTTGAAGACCATGTCGGTATCAATGCCGTTGAGCAGTTTATCGGCGACTACGCTCTGCAGCATAAACTTGGACTGCCAGCCGCAGCAACAGAATCCGGTAAGAAAGTAGCAATCGTTGGCAGCGGTGTTGCCGGCCTGGCTTGCGCCTATCATTTGCGCCGCAAGGGCCACGCCTGCACGATCATTGAAGCACACGAAGAACTCGGCGGAATGATGCGCTACGGCATTCCCGGTTACCGTGTGCCACGTGAAGTCCTCGACGGTGAAATACAACGCATTCTCGATCTCGGCGTTGAGGTGCGAGCAAATACCAAAGTCGGTGTCGACGTTACGCTCGAAGAACTGCAGAAAGAATATGATGCCGTCTTTATAGGTCTTGGTGCCCAGTCCGGTTCGGCGCTGCCAGTACCGGGTGGCGATGCGCCAAACTGCATCACAGGTGTTGGTTTCCTGCAGGCATTTAACGACGGACGACTGCAGCATACGTCTGCACATGTATTGGTCGTCGGCGGCGGTGACACCTCTATGGACGTCGCTGCAGTTGCACGGCGGCTCGGTCATATCAAACACAAGCGTGAACATGACAGACCGGAAAATATCGTCCTGGGCCACACAGCCCACGATGCAGCGACCGTCGCTCACCGCCAGGGTGCTGAAGTCACTTTGATTTCCTGGGAGTCTCTGGATGACATGCCAGCTACAAAGACGGAAGTCGAGCACACAAGCGGTGAAGGCGTCAAAATCACGGGATCGCTGCTGCCTGTCAACGTCATTCTGGATGATGAAGGCCGTGCTACCGGACTGCGTGTAATAGAAGTTGACTGGAGTTCTGGTAAGTCCGAAAAACTCGAAGGTACGGAAAGAGATATTGAATGCGACCTGATTGTTGCGGCCATCGGCCAGTCGGGCGATCTCTCCGGTTTCGAAAGTCTCGACAACGGACGTGGACTGATCGATGCCGATGGTTTTTACCGCGTAAAAGACCACCCTGACCTGTTTGTCGGTGGCGACATTACCAAACCGCACCTGTTAACAACCGCGATCGGTCAGGCGTCAATTGCAGCTGCCGGAATCGACCTCTTCCTGTCCGGCGCAGATATGAAAAAACGACCAAGAGTTGATGTACACCACTTCAGCTTGCTCGAAAAACTGCACGAAACGGACCATACGCCCGGTGCCTATGATCACGCTCAGACGCGCGGAACCGATCACGCTGATTTCGCGATTCACAACTATGAAGACCGCTCCGCTGTGGAGATAGTGCCATCAGACGAGTTGTTTCTTGCCCATTTCAAGTACGAAGACAGGCACATTCGCAAAGAGCACGACATCACGCCTGACTCAGTGCTCGGATCATTCGGTGAACGCATCCTGGGATTATCGGAAGAAGAGGCAGTACAGGAAGCCGACCGCTGCATGAGCTGCGGCATGTGTTTCGAATGCGATAACTGCGTCATTTATTGCCCGCAGGATGCGATTTTCCGGGTCAAGAAAACCGACTCAACCATGGGCCGATACGTCGACACTGACTATACGAAGTGTATTGGCTGCCACATCTGTGAAGATGTCTGCCCCTCTGGCTATATCCGTATGGGATTAGGAGAGTAAGCCATGTCATTCCGCCGCTATGCCATCGCAATGGGAGCGGTAACGCTGGCCAGCCTGGTGGGGCTAACGGCGGCAACAGGTGAAGTACCCTACCCCGACATCCCGAAGGGTCAAGGCGAGGCTTGTGTTGAGGATACTGACTTCATGCGGCGCAACCACATGTCGCTCTTGATGCATCAGCGCGACGATACGATGCGCAAGGGAATACGCAGCGAGCAACACAGTTTGAAGGAATGCCTCGACTGCCATGCTGTACCAGGGTCGGACTCGATTCCAGTTACGGTCGAAGACCCGCAGCATTTTTGCCGTTCGTGCCATGACTACGCTGCAGTCAAGATCGATTGTTTTCAATGTCACGCCTCGCGCCCGGAGCAGGAAGTTGTAGCGGAGGTTCGAGAGGAATGACTGCTAAAAACTTTGATCCAGCGCGCCGCAGTTTCCTGGGCAGCGCCGCAGCCGCCACAGGCATCGCGTTGGCGCCAGGTATTTTCCTTTATGGGGTTGGTGCAACAACACAAGTCGCTGCGCGCGGGCTTGATGAGGCTGCTTCAAGCGCCGTGCGATGGGGAATGTTGATCGACCTTAACCGCTGCGATAGCGGCTGCAACGAATGTGTGACGGCTTGCAACAAGGAAAACGGACTGCAGGGTCACGGCAGACCGGAAACGGATGCGCAATGGATCCGGAAAGTTGAGGTTCGTGACCCAGGCAACGGACATAGTCAGTCACTGCCGGTGATGTGCCAGCATTGCGAAGATCCACCTTGCGTCGATGTCTGCCCGACCGGCGCGTCTTTCAAGCGTCCTGACGGCATCGTACTTGTTGACAAACATACTTGTATTGGTTGCCGTTATTGCATTAGCGCCTGCCCCTACAAAGCCAGATCGTTCGTTCACGAAGCGCTGCAGGATCAGAAACCTCACGCACCGAGAGGCAAAGGCACAGTCGAAAGTTGCACGATGTGTGTACACCGCATCGATGATGACCGCCAACCTGCTTGCGTAGAAGCTTGCGGCGATACGGGTGGCGGCGCCATGTTATTTGGCGACCTGAACGATCCTGACAGCGAAATTTCCAAACGCGTGGCGACTTACGCAACGCAACAAATTCGCGCAGACCTTGGACTCAAGCCCGGCGTGAGGTACAGAGGCCTGTGATCGTGTATAGCGAAATCGAAGGGCGCAGCACGCAATTTCGTGCACTTGCCGTGGTCCTCGGACTGGTTATTTTGGCCGGTTTAAGCGCCGCCATGTATATGGAACATTACGGCCATTACGTCACCGGTATGAGCAATCAAATCGTTTGGGGCACGCCACACGTGTTTGCGATTTTCCTGATTGTGGCGGCCTCCGGTGCTCTTAATGTTGCCTCGATTGGTACCGTATTCGGCAAAACAATGTACAAGCCGCTGGGGCGGCTTTCCGGCCTGTTGGCACTCGCGTTGCTGATCGGAGGACTTGCAGTCCTCGTGCTCGATCTGGGGCGACCGGACCGCCTGATTGTTGCGATGACAACCTACAACTTCAAATCAATTTTCGCCTGGAATATCTATCTGTACGTAGGCTTTATCGCTGTCGTTGTCGTGTATCTCTGGATGCAGATGGAACGACGCATGAACCGCTATGCGAAAGCGGCCGGCATGGTCGCGTTCCTGTGGCGCCTGATACTGACCACAGGTACCGGTTCTATCTTCGGTTTTCTGGTGGCACGTGAAGCGTACGACTCGGCCATCATGGCACCATTGTTTATCGCGATGTCATTCTCGTTCGGACTCGCCGCCTATATTCTCGTCTTGCTCGCAGCGTGCCGCGGCAGCGGACGGGAACTCGGCGACATCGTTGTACAACGGCTTGGCCGATTGCTGGGAGTGTTCGCCGCAGTAGTACTGTATTTCACCGTTGTCCAGCATCTGACGAACCTGTATGCCGCGGAGCATATCGGTGTTGAGCGGTTCATATTGCTCGATGGTGGCGTGTATACAATGTTGTTCTGGGGTGTTCAGGTGCTTATCGGTGGACTTCTGCCGTTGGCGTTATTGTTCCGCACTCCGCCACCAGACTCCACGAGTACAGGCCGTCGGGTAGCGCTGGCGAGTACTCTGATCATTGTTGGTGGCTTCGCCCAGATCTACGTAATCGTTATCGGTGGACAAGCCTGGCCTCTGAACCTGTTTCCCGGCATGGAAGTCAGCTCCAGCTTTTACGATGGCGTTGTCGCCAGTTATGCACCCAGCCTGCCGGAAATCGGCCTTGGCCTCAGTGGTATCGCGATTGCAGGTGTGATCGTACTTTTCGGTCTCAAGTTACTTAGATTCCTGCCAGCTACGTTGGCTAACTCCTCGCTTGATCCACAACTGACCCACGAAGGTTCAAACTAGGCTTGGGCCACTTATTCATAGCTGCAGCACATAAGTCCTCCGGTAAGACATCGGTCTCAGTCGGTCTTGCAGGCGCCATGGCAAAACGTGGCTTTGCTGTGCAACCGTTCAAGAAAGGACCTGACTACATCGACCCGCTTTGGCTCGCTCGCGCCGCCGGACGACCCTGCTTCAATCTTGATTTCTTTACCATGTCACATGAAGAGATCCGGACTAGTTACAGCACCCACTCGACTGGCAGTGACATCTGTTTGATCGAAGGCAACAAAGGGCTGTTCGATGGCCTGGATGTGGAAGGAAGCGACAGTAATGCCGCGCTCGCGAAATTACTGTCTGCACCTGTTGTACTCGTCATCGACACTAATGGCATGACCCGAGGTATCGCACCTTTGATCAACGGATATCTCGATTTCGATCGCAAGGTCAACGTTGGTGGTGTGATTCTCAATAAGGTCGGCGGCGCGCGCCATGAAACTAAACTCCGTACTGCACTGGAGCGTTATACCGATATCGAAGTGCTGGGCGCGGTAGGTCGTAATCAAGCGCTGGAGATACCTGAACGACATCTCGGCCTGGTCCCGGCGAACGAGTCCAGGAATGCTGACGAGGCGATAGCGCGCCTGTCCGCCGCTATATCTGACGGTGTTGATATCGATCGAGTGATCGAGATCGCCAGAGCTGCTGACGCGACCATTCCAGTCGCAACTGAAAGACCCGCCGCGACGAACTACAACGTACGTATCGCCATCGCACGTGATGCGGCGTTCAATTTTTACTATCAGGATGATCTGGAGGCATTTGCAGAAGCCGGTGCTGAGCTTGTACCGTTTGACACACTAAACGACAACGCGCTACCAAAGGCGGACGGACTCTTTGTTGGTGGTGGCTTTCCTGAAACTCATTTGCAGGCTCTGGCAGAGAATCAGAGCTTGCGTGAAGACATTCGGCAACAACTTGCGGACGGCATGCCTGCGTATGCGGAGTGCGGCGGGTTGATGTACCTTGCGCAGAATATCCGTTGGCAGAATGACGCGTTCGATATGGTCGGAACGGTACCCGGTGATATAACCGTTGAGAAGCGCCCACAAGGACGAGGGTACGTCGTTCTACAGGAAACCGGGCAAGGCCTGTGGCCCGCACCAGCAGACATGCCCAACGACTCGAGTCGCCGTATTTCGGCACATGAATTCCACTACGCCCGACTCGACTTGCAGGGCGGTGCCCCTGACTACGCTTTTGATGTTATCCGCGGAGAGGGGATCGATGGGCATCATGATGGCTTGGTCATCGGCAATCTTGTAGCTGGATTCGTCCATCAGCGAAATACACTGGCAAACCCCTGGGTTGATCGCTTCGTCGCATTTGTCCGCGAAAAGTCCAGCCAACGTGGAATAAATAACCAGGACGAAACGTCTACTTAAGCATAGAAGTTACGCGGAGATTGAATATGAACATTGGGAGACGATTATTCTTGCGCACGGGGATTGCGCTTACCGCGTTGGCTGCTTTGCCACGAGCGCTGGTGACTGTGGGTCGTGGAGCCGGCGTCGACTATCCCGGAACGACGCCGGATTAAAAACTCCGACGGTAGTCTAGGGACGAACCAGCGTATAACCCTCAGCGACCGAGTCGATAATTTTCGCCACGCCCGCTCTTACGAAATCGGCATGTTCGGTCATTACGGGCCGAACACCGGTCTTTCGTTCTATCGCGTCGAGCGTATTTTCACAGACATAAAACCGTACGCCGTTATCAACGAGACTGGCGATACGAATCTCGTGTTCACTACCGGCAAACATCAGTCGTACGCCCTTGCCAAAGGTGACGACTTCAATATCGATATTGTCTGGCCCGCCGTAATTTTTTATCAGGTTGTTCGCTACATCCAGTACGACCGCTTCGTTCGACTGATCACTAAGCTGCAGAACAACATGAACCTCTGCAAACGGTTTCGAATCTCTGGAATCGTCCGCGAAACTTGTTGTCCAGAACACCGCAATCACTGCAGCAAGCAATAGGTTCTTTAAATACGTTTGGTTGATCATATTTGTTAGCCACTCCGAAATTTTGGCTTGCCAGTGATATCTAATCGGAAAGAACCTTTCCATCGTCGATGGTATTGCCGGAGCGGACACCTGCTCATCGGCGATGCCCCACCAGCATAGTCGAGGAGCATTGTTATTGCGAACTACGCGATGATCTTCCTGAACACTTCCAGACAATGTTGCTTCGAATCCAGTCGGACTATTTCAACTAATTTAATGTCAGTTGGGTAAACTGTTCAATTAAATTGAAGAAATCAGGCTTAATCAAATGGTAAGAACTTTGTTCGCGGTTCTGGCGATGTGTGCTTCGACTAGCGTATTCGCTCAGAGTAATCACATCGATATTATCCGCCACGACGCACCCGCACTCGCACACTTTGGCGAGTACGACATCGGTGTGCGCACGCTGAAGCTTACCGACCGGAACCGTCCTGACATTCTCAATACTCCCGAGGGCGGCGAGACCACGACTTATGACCGTCGCCTGATAGTTGAGGTGTGGTACCCCGCCCTGCTTGCTGAAGGTCAGCAGCCTGGTGGTGAATACACGACCAACACAAGAAACCTGGCCGTAACAGCGACCTTGCGCGGTAGAGCTGTCAGAGATGCTGCCGCGTTGGTCAGTGCCGGAGCGATGCCACTCATCATCGTGTCGCATGGTTATCCGGGCAATCGTCATCTTATGAGCCATCTTGGCGAGAACCTGGCGAGTAAAGGATACGTGGTCGCCGCCATCGATCACGGCGACAGCACGTACGAGAACTGGCAGCCAGTCGCGAGCACCCTGTACAACCGACCGTTGGACCAACTTTTCGTCCTCGATCAGATGGCGACTATGTCGAACGACGACAGCAGTTTTCTGAGCGGGGTGGTGGACGCTGAACGCACTGGAATCGTCGGCTATTCAATGGGCGGCTACGGATTGATCAACAACCTTGGTGGCGGTTTTAGCGACTTACTGGTCACGCACGAGCAAGCGCCTGTCAATGCGCTGGCCTTTCGTCACGCGGCGGCCAACCCGAAATTCCGTGAAAATCTCGACTCGAGAATCAAAGCGGGCTTCGCCGTAGCGCCCTGGGGGATGGCTGATGGCATCTGGAATCCGGATGATCTGAAGGGTATTGAAGTCCCGACCTTCTATCTCGCTGGTAGCGTTGACACGACCGCGGGTTACGAAGACGGCATACGAGCAATTTTTGAAAGTGCTACCAAGAGCGATCGCTATCTTCTGACCTACGTCAACGCGGGCCACAATGCCGGTGCACCTATCCCGGTGCCAGTTGAAATACTCAGCAGCGACGACCAAAGTGGTGCTTCTCACTACACAGATCCGGTTTGGGATTCTGTTCGTATGAATAACATCATGGATCACTTCGCTACGGCTTTTTTTGACTATGAATTAAAGGGCGATAAAGAGAGCCTGACCTACCTGAGGCTAGTACCTAATTCTCAAGACGGTGTCTATTCCGTAAAAAATGAGCAAGAAACAGATGAGCATACCTATTGGAAGGGCTTTGCCAAAGATACTGCACGTGGACTAGTGCTTGAACATCTCGGTCCTAACGAGTAATTACTCATGGGACGTTGGCGAGCACCGGCTCCAGAATCATCACCCTATATCACACCGGCAGGTTTCGCTGCTCTGCAACGGGAACTGGATGACATTTGGCTCCGCCGTCGCGATGTTGTAAAAGCTCTCTCTGAAGCTGCCGCCGAGGGCGATCGATCCGAGAACGCAGAGTACATCTACAGAAAAAAGGAGCTTGGTGGTCTGGATCGGCGAATCCGCTATCTGCAAAAGCGCCTGCCTGCACTGAAAATAGTACGAGAGCATCCGAAGGGTGATGCGATCTATTTCGGTGCGATTGTGGAACTGCGTGACGACACCGGTGCCACGCACATCTACAAAATTGTGGGTCCGGATGAAACTGATGCCAGGAAGTCAGCTATCAGTATGGATTCGCCTCTCGCCAAGGCCTTGCTTGCCAAACGGGTAGACGATGAAGTTGTGCTCGATACCGATGATAAGAGCGTCGTGATGAGCGTGATATCGATTCGCTATAAATAGCGGCCATACGACCGGTAATTCCATTACACTCGCATCATCACGAACTTCCTGGATTGAGCGGAACTGTGGATAGATTTGATCTGGAAAGAACACCTGACGGCGACGTGCTACGCGTTAATAAGAGCGGCCCCGACTTATTGCGCTACCCCCTGTACAACAAAGGTACTGCGTTCACTCACAAAGAACGCCGTGAGCTGGGTATCGAAGGTCTCCTGCCAGCTGAATACAACAATATAGATCAGCAAGCAAAGCGAATCTTCAGATCCATCTTCTACAATCACGACGACGTTGGACGAAATATCGGTCTTGCGATGCTTCAGGATCGCAATGAAGTTCTGTTTTACAAACTACTCAGCGAACATCTCGAAGAGACAATGCCTATCGTCTACACGCCGACCGTCGGTGAGGCTTCGCGCTATTACTCACGAGTTTTCAGACGCGGACGGGGCCTGTTCATTACTCCTGATTATAAAGGGCGAATCCAGGAGGTACTTCGTAAGGCGGCGCCGTTCACCGATGTGAAGCTGATGGTCGTGACAGACAATGAAGCGATCCTGGGAATCGGAGATCAGGGTGCAGGCGGCATGGCCATCAGCGTTGGCAAGCTGGCATTGTATTGTGTGGGAGCAGGGATCCATCCGGCGCAGACACTGCCGATCAGTCTTGATGTCGGCACTAACAATCAAGGGTTGTTGGACGACCCTCTTTATCTGGGCTACCGGCAGCCGCGGCTATCGGGGGACGCGTATTACGCACTTGTTGACGAGTTCGTCGCCGCCGCCAAATCGGTATTTCCCAGTGTCGTCATTCAGTGGGAGGACTTCCGCAAGGACAATGCACTTCACATTCTGGATCGATACAGGAACATCATTCCGTCATTTAATGATGACATTCAGGGCACTGGTGCGGTTGCATCCGCGTGCATTCACGGCGCTTGCAAAATCAACAACGCAAGTTTCGGCGACAGCCGAATAGTAATATACGGCGCTGGCGCTGCCGGTCTCGGAATCGCTCGGCAATTGCGAAGGCAATTGGCCAATGATGGCCACGGCGTACAGGAGCAGACGGCTGCTGTACTCGTTATGGATAGCCGCGGAATTGTCAGTGATGACCGCGAAAACCTTGACAGCTACAAGCAGGAATTCGCATGGCCCGCAGCATTAGTTGCAGAGCTCGGACTGGATGAGGCCGGTAGAAAAAGTCTTGTGGACGTCATCACTGCCTATAAGGCCACGGCCCTGATCGGTGCATCGGGACAAGGCGGCTCCTTTGACGAGACAGTCGTAAAGGCAATGGTCGCAAATGTTGATCAACCAACAATACTGCCCATGTCAAACCCAACTTCGATCAGCGAAGCTACTCCGGAAGATGTGCTCAAATGGAGCAATGGTAAAGCGCTGATAGCAACCGGCAGCCCATTTCCGCCCGTGAAATTACCGGCGGGCACACAAACTATCGGACAGGCAAATAACGTGTTCGTATTTCCCGGTATCGGACTTGGCACTATTATCAGCGGCGCCAGCGAGATCACCAGCAACATGATCAATGCATCAGCAACGTCGCTCGCCGCTAGCTTGAGTTCTTCGGACGTCGGTGAGCGACGTCTTGTCCCGGAAATCTCGCGGCTCTGGGAGGTTTGCGGCAACGTCGCTATCGCGGTCGCACGACAGGCTGTTCAGGATGGTGTTGTTAGCGACGCTCTTGATGACAAGGAGTTGCAACGACGAGTTGAAGCTGCACGCTGGAAACCCGAGTACCCCGGAATCGAAAGCACAGTTGACTAAGTACTCTTATCCGCCCGATGCTGCGACTCGATTTTCTCCTGCACTGCGTTGAAGAGTTCGCTGCGTAGCCCGGCAAGCTTGAATAACTCGACTATGGTGAAAAACGGTGCCGCCAGGTTTGCCTGCATCGGATGCTTGATCAATACGGGCATCGATCTCTCCACCGCATGTCCGATGAACTGCGCCGCATACCCGCCGAAGAAACACCCAGCAGCAATAATCCAGCCGGTATTGCCGGGATAGCCGCCTAATTTAACCGCGAGATTTGTCAGTAGGTATCCGCCCATTGCGAAAACGACGGCAAAAATCACATCGAGCGTCAGGTAAAAGAGAGTAAATGCGAAAACACCGACGTGCGCGAGATAAAAGTGAAACTCATTGATTTCGAATCCCACCCACGTCAGTGGAATAAGCACTCCCAGCATGATCGTCGGTATACCAATCATATGCACGAAGATATTGAACGGATGCTGATGCGACGCAGCATAACCGGTCAACATATCCATCAATTTTCCCTCAATTTTCATCCCGTACTCCATGGTTCTCGTGCGGTAAAGCTATCATGAATCGGTATACTCCAACGGCACGATAATAACTGGACGGAGACCTGCCATGACCTTGTTAATCGCCGGTGTTGCTCTTTGGAGCATTGCCCACCTTTTTCCCGCGGCTGCCCCGGGTGCCCGCGCCAACCTGGCCGGCAAATTTGGCGAGGGGCCTTATAAAGGCTTATTTGCGCTCGACATCATTCTTGCGCTTGTCCTGATCGTAATCGGCTGGAAAGCGGCGACACCGACACCGATCTTTGCGCCGCCACTTTTCGGCAGCCCGGTTCCATCGATTTTTCTGCTGATCGCTATTCTTCTTTTCGTTACCTCCAAAGCACCCAACAACATAAAGCGATACATCCGCCATCCACAATTATCTTCCGTTTTTTTCTGGGGTATTGGCCACCTGTTGACGAATGGCGATAGTCGATCGCTTGTACTGTTCGGCGGCTTGTCAATTTGGGCCGCGTTGCAGATTATTTTCACCAACAAACGTGACGGCCAGTGGACGAAACCGGACTCGGTTCCGATATTGAGGGACATGATTACCGTAGTCGTTGCAGTCGCCGTGTTCGCCGGACTTCTTTACTTTCATGAATCGCTGTTCGGTGTTGCACCGATTCCGACGTAGAAAAATCAGTAACTTACGCGAAAAAGCAAAAACCATCAGGAGATCATCAGAACGCACTTAAAAACATCTGAAATTAGTCACTTTGTAATCAGTTACTTACAAGTGCATCCGCCTAGATTTGATTCCGAGGCCGCTATACGGGGCGGCCAGGAAAAAACGGAGTCAAATCATGAAAACCACCAGCAACTACATTGCGGCAGTAGCTCTCGTTTTCGCACTGACGGCCGGCTGTGCTACTGCACCCCAACACACCGATGGCGGCTACAAAGCCAAACGCGTAGTTACAAAGGGGGCCCACCTGAGTTGGGTCACAGCGCGCTCCATCTACGAAAACCCGATCAATCGACCGGTTTCCCATTTCGGCTCGCTGGCGTCGTATGCATTGAAATCCACGGGCGGCATGCTACGTCGAGTGGCTATCTCTACAGTGCAAATACCTGCGCTCGAAGATGAGATTCCGGAGCTAAGCTACGCTGAACCCATGGATCTGATTGCTTTCGAGAAAATTCTGGACAAGACAACGGGCACACGCAGCGACACAGGAAAGATCAAATTCCTGGTCGATGGTGATGAGTACTTCTGCCGCCTGACGACTGCCGTTCAAAATGCCAAAGAGAGTATCGACATTCGTACCTATATCTTCGACAACGATGATTACGCTGTCGAAATCGCGGATCTCCTGAAAAAGAAATCTGAGAATGCTCGCGTCCGGGTAATGCTCGACGGCCTCGGTAACATGATGGCGATGCAAGCTGACTCGGAATCGATGCCTGATGGATACCAGGGACCGCTGTCCATACGCATGTACCTGGAACGCGAATCCGACGTAAAGGTGCGAAACATCACCAACCCCTGGTTAACCACCGGTGATCACACAAAAACGACCATCATCGATAAGAAGATCGCCTTTGTCGGCGGCATGAATATTGGCCGTGAGTATCGTTACGACTGGCACGATCTGATGATGGAAGTTAGCGGCCCGGTCGTCGACAAACTTCAATACGAGTCTGATAAAGCATGGGCGCGCGCCAGCCTGCTCGGCGACTTTGCCAATTTCGTCGCGTTCCTGAAGGGCAAGAAGGAACATGCTGCCAAAGACGGCTACCCAGTGCGGATATTGCAAACACGCAATTTCGACTCGGACATCCACAAGGCGCAAATTGCCGCGATTCAAAACGCACAAAGCTACATCCTGATCGAAAATGCTTATTTTTCGGATGATCGAATGCTCTATGAGCTGGTCCAGGCCCGCCGCCGCGGCGTTGATGTTCGGGTTATCATCCCGTCAAAGGGAAATCATGCCGCATTGAACGCCAGCAACAAGATCACTGTTAACACTTTAATAGAGAACGGAATTCGCGTGTATGAATACCCTGGAATGAGCCATGTGAAAGCCGCAATCTTCGACGGCTGGGCCAGCGTAGGCTCCGCGAATTTCGATAAATTAAGCCTCAAGATCAACAAGGAATTGAACCTCGCAACATCGGATCCGGATACCGTTCAAGCCTTGCTGGATCAGGTGTTCGTCCCCGACATGATGGCGTCAAGAGAATTGAGCAAACCTGTAGAAATCACTTTCGCGACACGATTGGCCGAGATAGCGGTAGACGAACTGCTATAGATGTGACTAAAGTAGCACCCTTGTTCGTAGTTGGCGTTGGGAGGCTTGAATGCAGGAGTTGATGCTCGGCGCATTACTGGTGCTTGCAGTTGCCTGGCTTGTTGTTCGAATTCGGCAGAATAAGGCGGCTGTAATAGCCGAATCCAAGCCATCAGCCAAGGACAGCGGTAACTTTCATGCCGTCGCCATAAAGTACTCTGAGAACGCCTGTGATGCTGCCAAAGCGATGACAGGCCGCCGCTTTCTCTCGAGCGCAGCGCCGCGCTTACCACTTCCTGAATGCGATTTCCTTGAGTGCGGCTGCAAATTTGCGCACTACGACGATCGTCGTAAGGGTCGTGACCGCCGCAGCCCGTTCGCACCGGGAGGTCCGACGGGAGCTACAGGGTCGTTTGATAAGGAAAGAAGGGAGAAAATTGACCGCCGTAAAGACGGCGATCAATATGATTGGTAGAGCGTCCGGGACCGATCAGTATCCGAGGTCAGCGACCACCATCTGATAATGCTCCAGCTCGGCCCGAGCGTGCGCTCGCACTTCATAAAGGTCCTTGATTTCGGCTTCGAGCTGCCCTGTTCGTTCCGCCATATCCTTCATGTCAGCCAGGAGCAGAATTCGTTCCTCCTGCGTTGTTTCTTTGGCAATAATGTCTAACCCGTTTTGCAACACCGCGTCTTCTATCTCTTCCAGCTCGTGTTCTTTCGATTTGATCGACGAGTTCGCACGATTTACCTGCGAACGTAATGAGTAGAGGTGATAGCCGGCGTTATACGCATCCAGAAAGTCTGCCTCAAGATTTACGCTACAAACACCGTTGTATCGGCCACCGTTCGAGCCGACATTAAATCCCCGATTTGGCTGACAGTACTCAACCAGTCCCTGATCACGACCACCTTGATAGGCCGCGAAGTCCGGCGTCACGCCATGTTTTGCACAAGCCTTGCGGTGGCTGGCAAAACGGTCTGTCGTATAGCCGCGGGCACCATCCTCGTAACCAATCGCTGACCAGTCGCTGGTCATGCATTCGTCACCGCTCATCGTTGCACAGCCGCTCAAGCCGGCCACTATGATCGTCAGCAAGATAACTCCTGACTTACTATTCATGACGCACTCCATCTATTCTATATTCACTATAAGGCTCCCATATATACACTCTCGAGACTGAACGGAGGCTTAAAATCGCGAATTGCACCCCGCTTCACGATATGTCAATGAGACCTGGGTCACAGAGTCGGGGCGTAAGCGGAGCTACGCTCAGTTAAATACCACTCTCACCCGGAATCGGCAAATGGAACTTGAAGCAATCAGCGGTGCGGCGACTGTCGCATTGACAAGTACTATTGTCTTCCTGCTGATCGCCAAGACATGGAACGCCATCAGCCGAACGATTAGTTCAACACCGAGTTTTTCAGACAGCATCATGCACGAGGCAGCACAACGCTTCCGCGACGAGCTTGATCGCCTCTCGTGCTCACAATCGACTTACTTGAGCGGCGCTCTTGTTTTCGTGATGCTGTTTATCGCCGCCTACGTATTGCAGGCGGAGCATCTGTTCACTGGTTACCCATCCTGGCAGCTTTACTTGCAGCTTGGTTTTCTTTTCCTCGTGTCCGGCTACGCCGCGTTTTGCCTGGGAAAGATTGTTCTCGCCCGACACCAACTACAATTCCTGCGTGACGCGAACGTCGCGATTGGACATCAACTGCAACAGATGTCCGTTCAGGGCACGCGCGTATTTCATGATGTTGGAACCACCGCCGGTGTCGTTGATCACGTGATAATCGGGCAGAAGGGAGTCTACGCCGTTAACGTAGTTGCACGGCGATCGGGCAAACGAGCGCACGCGAGATTAGGGGATAACGCCGTCGAATATTCCAACGGCAAATCCAGTTATTCGATCGTCCACATCGCCGCGAAAACCTCTCGCCTGCAAAAGGAGTTTCGCCAACTGCTCGGTCATAAGATTCGGGTACGTTCGGTTATCGCTATCCCGGGCTGGGATATCGGTGAACAGTCAACAGACGACTATCTGCTGGTTAACGAAAAAACCATCGCGATGCTCAGCGGCTGGAAAGACAACACCGACCACCTCATGAATGAGGATGTCGATGTCCTGCAGCAGGAGTTAATGTCGCGGTGCGCCAGAGGCTAGGTGGGATAGTCGAGACTAATGACTGATTTGCCGTGGCTTTGTGGGTGCGTCTTTAGTTACCAGCTTAATTCTTAATCCGGTGCCGGTCCGGGATAGTCGGCGCCGTCTCCACGACCCACAGTCAACAGCGCCGACTATCCCGGACCGACACCTCTTCAATACTGCAACTGTAAGGCGAAATACGTGACCGACTGACGAGATGCTGCTGGTACGCCAATGAATTCGACTGTGTGTAGTAGAGAAGTCATTGGCGTACCAGCAGTATCCCTGCGCCGAACCCCGTCGTTAATATCAGTTAAAGACCTTCGCAGCTAGGCGATACTGTCGGCGGCTTTCAACAGCTGTTTCTTGGCTTCATCGAACTGCTCGGCGGCTTTTTTCAGATAGGTATCGGCTTCCTCATCGTAGCCATCGGCTGATGCCGACCACACCCGATTAATGTAGCGTTCGCCAGCTGCGAAGTTGCTCATGATATCCGCATAGGTCTGCAGGCCGAACAGATGCACCATACTTTCACGAGCATCGGCGAAGCGTCGCAGATCCTCTCGAAGCTTCAGGTCAATTCGATCTCGCAAAACCGCGCCCCGTGTGAGTTCCCCTTCGTTAAGACTTCGAAGATCCTCAACAACATTTGCAATCGACTCACGAAGTTCGACACGATTGGTTTCGAGTACTGATTCAGAACGCGCCAATGCACCGACTTGCTGCTTGTAAATAATCAGGCCGATCATTCCTGCTGCCGCGGTCACACCAAAAAATGTCCAGTCGACATTTTGTACATCCAGCGACGTAATGAACGCACCACCCAAAAAGCCTGCCACAACCAAAAAGTATCCAAGATTTTTCATCGTTTTACTCCTTAGTTACGATGTGAGGACAATAAACGCTGCGTTACCGACGCCAACCAGCGCCTCGCCGACAATCAAGCCGGCGGCAATTGGAATGCCCACCTCCTCGCTCCAGGTATTGCCCTTGACGCGATCCGAAATTTCTCGAGCCAGCGTGCCCAGTGAGTACGTCAGTACAATGTTGAAAGGCAGATAGAACCCCAGACCAACAGTAATTCCCAAACCACCCATCAAGGCCGACAGGATGCCGCCAAGCATGGCGCCCGCTGCGTATTTCTGGGCCGGGACATCGCCACCCATAATGCCGTCGATTGTACTGGCCAGCGCCTGCGCCTGAGGTGCCGGCAACTTGTCGCTGCCGAGTCCGTAACCTTCTGCGTTATGCAGGACGAATATGACCAGGATGACCACGATGGGACCGAGCCAGGCGCCGGCAAATTGTCCGAGCTGCTGCATGCGCGGCGTAGCACCGACAAGATAGCCGGTTTTGAGGTCCAGCATCAGGTCTGTCGCCTGTGACATGGCCACACAAGTCGCAGCGCCCACCATAATTGCCGCGATGATTGAATCACCGCGATCCATACCCGTGCCATAAGTCACGATGATCAGCAACGTGATACCCACCAGCGTCATGCCCGATAGCGGCGACCAGTTAGTTCGGCCGATTGCTTCGGACAGAATAATGCCTGACATCCAGATCCAGAGCGTACCGACCAGTGCCATTCCGATGCCACGAATAAGGCCCACAGTCTCTACAGAGGTTACGGCCATGTAGGTGAGCAGGATAACCGCACCACCGATTGCGAAATACAGAAGTTTGATCGGCATTTCGTCACTCGAAACCGACGATGCAACCTTTGCTGCCTTTTGCATGGAGCTGATCGCTGTCTTGATCAAGGGGAATGCCAGGATCACGCCCATGATAGCGCCGCCGATGAGCATGCCAATACCGAGTGGCCGATATAACAATAGACGTAACGGTCCCGGCGTATTAATAATCTCGCCGCCGGCGTCCATCGGAAAACTGCCCGTAGCGGAGAGCATGGGCGAGATAAACCAATACGCAACAAACCCGCCGATGATGAACGCGACACCGCCTCTTCCCGCAATAAATCCGACACCGATAGTCATCAAAGACAGGTACCAGATACCATTCATATACTCAGGCATGTCGAAAATCGCGCCGACATTCCAGTTATCAACGCCCGTCTTGATGGTCAGGACGTGGGTGCCTGCCGCAACGGCAGCAGCTATCAACAAGACGATCGCTTTACGAACACCCGCGCCTGGCGACTTCAAAATCGTTGCCACGGCAACACCACCCGGATAGGTCAAGCGCTCATAGTCGATCATGTGCTTACGCAGCGGAATGATGAACGCAATGCCGAGATAGGCGCCTGCGATACAACCAAAAGTCAGTACTACGGGATCGAACTGATCACCGAAACCAAGCAGAAAGATCGCGGGGACAGAAAACATCATTCCCGATGCCGCACCATTCACACCACTCGCGATGGTTTGCACGATATTATTTTCAATGATGCTCTTGCGACGCAACATGCCACGCAAGATGCCGAAGCCGAGGATGGCGGCGAGCTCGGAGCCCTCAATCGAAAATCCGAGAACCAACGATGCATAGCCGATTGATCCGGCAAGTATCACGCCGATAAACCAGCCGACGACTAATGCGACCCAGGTGAGTTCAGGATACGGGCGACCGATAGTGGTATCGCTACCGATAGTGGTATCGCGCATGTTGAGAATTCCCTCTTGTTGTTGTGTCTTGTTTTTTTTCGGCGATCAGCCTATCACAGCGCTTGCAGCCGTGCTGCCAGCTGATCGTTCTCCAGTACGTCGTTGAATTCGTCGGCCAGCTCCTCGCAAGCCAATGTGCAGTCCCGCCAGGCCTTTTGTCGCTCAGATTGTGAGTAGTTCATAAAGTCGCTGCGATCCGGAATCTTCGCATTCGGCAGGCGCGATACGAATTCGGCGGACGGACTGATCAATATTGTTCTGTCAACATGCTCTGGATGTGGCCGGCGCCAGCCGAGTTTCTTGTCAAACCAGCCCGGCACAATTCGATCATAGAAATGCGGATATAACGTCAACCGTTCCTCCGCGCTGTGCGGCAGATCATGGTGATAATCGATCACTCCACCGTCACGATAAACACCGGGCGTGGCACCATCGATATCACGCACACCGGTCAGTACCAGCGGGATTGATCCGGTCGCAACGACCGCATCCTCGAGATTGCTCGAGCTTAAAGGAATCTGCTGCAGCGGAAACCCTGTCGCATTGAAAAAGGGTGGCAGCTCACGTGCGTCATAAAATAACGCGCGCTCGAAGAACAGCCCCAATGTCTTGCGGCTAATAAGATTCAAACTCGCAGCAGACATGAGGCCAAGGCCCAGTGATAAACGCATTTCAGTCGCGAGAATATGTTTGCTGCGAACGGCCATCACATGGGTACGAAAAACCGGGTGGCTAAGAATTTCATGCACGCCCCGCTCGCCAAGGAGAAGCCCCATAATCTCCCGGCTCGTCGCCGTTATCTCATGAACATCCGGGCTCTCACTGAAACTTTGCCCGATGTAAGCAGACTCAAAGCGTTCGATCGCGGCAATTGGCTCATTCTGTGCGTAACACGCGAATCGCCAGGAACCGATCGATGTACCCAGCAGATGCACCGGACCCTCAAGTTTTGGCACGAGATTCGATAGAATTGCTCGATCAAGCTGGCTGAGAACCAGCCATTTGGCACCACCAGACGCCCCTGCTATCGTTCCGATGGACGATATATCGAATCCGCGTTTTTTGACGGATTTCAGGGCACCAGCGCCCGCTTTGAATGTCAAAGAGTTCGATTTCACAAAATGTCGATCGGCAGGGGTCGTAGAACGGTATGAACAGCTATTATAGGGACTTCTGTAAGGATTCGGTTCCCCATATGACACGTATTTTCTTACCCGCCATAGCGGCCCTGGCCGTATTGTCGTTCGGTAGCGTCGCGATGGCCGACAATGACGACCCTCCGCTTTTCGTCGTGGCGACAGGTAGCGACGTTGGTAATTGCCAGTCGGTGACTGCCCCGTGCCGGACAATCGCTTATGCCCTGGGACAGGTTGGCAAAAATGGTCAGATCAGGGTCGGTGGCGGCTCGTTTGAATTATCCAGCGTTGCCGACGCTGTCTATTTATTGAGCGGCGCGATCGATGTACGCGGCAGTTACGCCGTTGGTTCTCGCTCAACCCTGATCGGTGTTGCACCTGAATTTGCGGCGGATCTGGAAGCGAAAGGCTTCCGCGTTATAGCCGACAGCAAAGGCCTGAATCAGGCTGCGGTGCAAACTCAACTAAGTCTGCAATCCAGTGCCGCTGCGACGGCCTGCGTTGGAGGATTCGCGGGTAGCTTTCCGTGCAGCAACGTCGATTTGCTGGCTCATGTGGCGGACAGAACTCCAAGCGCGCGCGGTGCCGATATCTGGGGATTTATGGACCTCAACACGCATCGTGAATATGCCATCGTTGGCTACAGTTCAGGCACAGCCGTTTTCGATGTCACTGACGCGGAAAATCCACGCGAAGTCGGCTTTGTTAACGGACAGTCAACCACGTGGCGCGACATAAAGGTTCACCAGTTCTGGAACGCGACCGACAGTCGCTGGAATGCATACGCCTATATAACTGCGGACAATGCATCGGACGGTTTGTTTATCATCGACCTGAGCGAGCTTCCGCATCGCATTGCACGGATCAGCTACCCAAGTGATTTCGCCGAAGCTCACAACGTTTATCTGCTGGATACCGACTTCAGCACCGGTATTTCGATTACCGGCAACGCGCCGACCTTGATTCTTGCCGGTTCGAATTTGAGTGATGGTCGCTATCGCTCTTATGCTCTCTCGAACCCCGCAAGCCCTGCCTTCAGTGCCACACCAAACACACCAAATGATCAACCCGGTGGCAATCGACTGTACATGCATGACGGGGCGTCGATGGTCGTCACCGATGCCCGCAAAGATACTCAGTGCGTTAACACAGGTGGTTCCGATCACTGCGACATCCTGTTTGATTTCAATGAATCCAGCGTGGATATCTGGGACGTAAGCGCCCCCCTCAGCCCGACCCGACTTAGCCAGTTGCCGTACAACAATTCGGGCTACACACATTCGGGATGGCCATCGGAGGACCAACAGTTTCTGTTTGTCCAGGACGAACTGGATGAGCGGGACCGGGGCCTTGCGACGACGTTACGCGTGCTTTCAATCTCAGACCTGACCGCACCGACGCTGGTTGGCTCCTGGACGGGTCCGACCAGGGCGATTGATCACAATGGGTTTGTTCGCGGCAATCGATATTACATGTCGAATTATACGCGCGGCCTTACGATTCTCGACATCAGTGACCCAGCTAATCCAGTCTCTGCAGGTCGCTTCGACACCTACCCTGCCTCAGATGCGACCGGCTTTCCTGGAAACTGGGGTGCGTATCCGTTCCTGCCCAGCGGCAATATTGCGTTAAGCGACATTGATAGCGGCTTCTATATGGTCGCGGATAACACGCTGGATGTTGCAGGGGGTACTTTGTCATTTACGACAGATACGTTCGGTGCTGACGAAACACAATCACTCGGCGTCGTTGTTCAACGCACCGTTGGTTCACAAGGTGCGACCAGCGTTAGCTGGGAAGTGCTCGGTGCGACCGCCGATATGGGTGACGTCGCGGCAACACGAGGTGTCCTCAACTGGGCTGACGGTGATGGCAGCACACGTGCGATCAATCTCGGCCTGACGAACGACGGTGTTGTTGAAGGCCTTGAGCGTGTTCTTATCAAACTAAGTGCACCGACAGGTGGCGCCACTCTGTCATCACCCAGCATCGCCAGCGCGTACATCAGCGATCCGGGTGACTTAAGCATTGTAGAATTCTCATCTCCGAATCTCTCAATCGCCGAACGTGGCTTCGGTACGGCGGTCGCAGTGATCAAGCGCTCAGGCAGCGCGAGCGGCGCATTGAGCGTTGACTTCGATGTGGTCGCTGGTGATGCCTCTAGTGGCGCTGACTATTCGGGCACTGCCACCGGTTCAGTGACCTGGTTTGATGGAGACGCAAATCCCAAGTGGATTGAATACACAATCGTTGACGACGGCAGCGGCGAAGGGAATGAGTTCTTCGAACTCAGCCTGAGTAACGCGACCGGCGGTAGCTTAGGTCCCAATGCAAGTCTTCGCGTCGATATTCTGGACGGCACCGGATCGAATAGCGCGCCCAACTCGGTTGCAGGAAGCAGTCAAGCTGTGAGCAGCGGCGCGACGGTTACCCTTAACGGTGCAGCATCCAATGACCCGGACGGAGATACCTTGTCCTACGCCTGGTCACAGACGCTTGGCCCGACCGTGGTGTTGTCCAACGCAGCTACCTCAATCGCAAGCTTCAGTGCGCCAACGGTTAGTTCTGCCACGATATTCCGCTTCGTGCTGGAGGTTTCTGATGCTGGCGGCCTCACCGATACGTCGACTGTGAACGTCACCGTGTCGTCCACGTCTGCCGGCGGGTCGGGCGGCGGAGCGCTCGACCTCTGGTTTCTTCTCGGACTGTTGGGTTTAGCTCGTCTCAGCCGAAGGGATGCGTCTTAATAATCGTCTGTTCACGATCCGGACCGGTCGAAATAATGTCCACAGGAACGCCAGCGAGTTCTTCTATACGCGCCAGATAGTCACGAGCTTTTTGCGGCAGATCGTCATAGTTTGTAACGCCGACTGTAGACTCCTGCCAGCCTGACCATTCCTCGTAAACCGGCTTACACTTTGCGAATCGATCAACAACAACGGGCAGCCCGGGAATAGAGTCACCGTCGATCGTATATCCGACACAGATCTGAATGGTTTCGAGCTCGTCGAGTACATCCAGTTTGGTTACACACAAGCCCGACACGCTGCTGTTGATAATCGAGCGGCGCAAAGCCACTGCATCGAACCAGCCACAGCGGCGTGGCCGTCCTGTGGTCGCACCGAACTCGGCACCGACTCGCGCGAGATGTGCGCCGTCGTCATCGAACAATTCTGTCGGGAACGGCCCGGCACCAACACGCGTCGTATACGCCTTCACGATGCCAAGGATGTAATCCAGATTACGTGGTCCAATACCCGTGCCCGTACTCGCTGCAGCGGCAACTGTATTTGAAGAAGTAACGAACGGGTATGTGCCGTGATCGATATCCAGGAAACTGCCCTGCGCGCCCTCGAACAAAATACTCTTATCCGAATCGGCGAGGTCCTGAAGTATCTGAGTAATATCTGCCGTAACCGGCCCAATAATTTCGGCGTAGCCCAGTGCCTCGTCGAGCGTTTTCGCAAAATCGACGGGCTCTGCACCGTAGTAGTTTTTCAGAAGGAAGTTGTGATAGTCGAGAATCTCGCCGAGTTTTGATGCGAATGTCTCGCGAACGAAAAGATCAGAGACCTTCAGTGCACGTCGCGATACTTTGTCTTCATAAGCAGGTCCGATACCGCGCCCGGTTGTTCCAATGGCGCTTGAACCACGGGCCTTTTCTCGTGCGGCGTCGAGTGCAACGTGTGATGGCAAGATCAAAGGGCATCCTGGACTGATCTTCAGCCGTTCATAAACGGGAACGCCGCTCTTGATCAACGCGTCTGCTTCCTCTACCAACGCATCCAAGGCCAGCACAACGCCGTTACCTATAAGACAACTGACACCATCGCGAAGAATCCCTGAAGGGATAAGATGCAAGACAGTCTTCTTGCCTTCGATAACGAGTGTGTGACCAGCATTGTGACCACCCTGAAAACGCACAACCGCTGCCGCGCGCTCCGTTAGCAGATCAACAATCTTTCCCTTGCCTTCGTCACCCCATTGGGTGCCGATGACAACTACGTTTTTTCCCATGGTATTGCTACTCTTTATCCGCGAATCAGGAACAAGGTTACGAGCCCGATGATCATCACAACCAGACCTATCGTCCGGACATGATTGTCTCCCAGTTGTGCGATTTCCGCCACCAGCTCACGATATTTTCTCGGTGACACAAACGGCAACATGCCCTCGATTATGAGAACAAGCGCCAGTGCCGTGAAAATCTCGGTAGCTATTGCTCACCACTCGACTGATTCAGGTAACGGAAGAACTCGTTGTTCGGGTCCAGCACCAGTAAATCACCCGACTTGCCCATCGATGTCTTATAGGCAGCGATACTGCGATAAAAGGCGTAAAACTCCGCGTCCTTGTTATAGGCGTTTGCATAAGTCTCTGCTGCCCGCGCATCGCCTTCACCGCGAATGATCTGACCGTCTCGGTACGCATTGGCCAGCAATACCGTTCGATCCTTGTCGGCAGTTGCCTTGATCAGCTCGGCAGCCTCTTCGCCTTCGGAACGTGTTTCGGCCGCAACCCGGGCACGCTCTTCGCGCATCTGGTTGTAAACGGAGTTTCGGACAGCGTCAATGAACTCAATCTGTTTGACCCGAAAATCGACCACTTCAATTCCGAGTCCTTTCGCAGTTTCGTCCGCGTTCTCTCGCATCTTGCGCATCAATTCGACACGTTCGACCGAGATCGCTTCCTGAATTGTACGCTTGCCAAACTCGGTCACGATTGAGTTCTTCACTATTTCTCGAAGACGGTCCAACGCAATTTCCTGTAAGCCACCGGTTGATGTATAGAAAGGCACCTCATCAACAATGCGCCACTTCACGAAATAGTCGACCGTCATCGCGGTGCGTTCCAGCGTAAAGACGCGTTGCGGAGCATCATCGATCTTCAGAATCTGACTCGGGAACTTGCGAACCGTCTGGTACACAGGGATCTTGAAATGTATTCCGGGCTCGTAGTTCGCTTGCACGACCTTGCCGACCTGCAATTTTATAGCCAGTTCTCGTTCACCGACCGTAAACGCTGACAGTCCTATCGCGACGAACACGAAGCCCACAATTACGACTATCGAAAGTCTTGAGTTATTCATTCTCGTGTCCTCCGGTCGCGGCTGGTACTCGACCTGCCATCGGCATTTGCATCAATCGGCGACAGCCGCTGATCAGATGAACGCGATGTCGAATCGCCCGCCGGCAAAGAACTCGACCGTTTCAGCAATTGGTCAACGGGCAAATACAACAGATTGCCACTGCCTTCGGCATCCAGAATAACCTTGTTGGAACGACCATAAACTTCCTCAATCGCCTCTATGTACAAACGGTCGCGCGTTACTCTTGGCGCTTTCTCGTACTCTGTCAGCAACGCCTCAAAGCGAGCCGCCTCACCTTGTGCGTCGGCAATCAGTCGACTGCGATAAGCCTCCGCATCCTGCAACACTCTCTGCGCTGCACCTCGAGCACGCGGAATTATGTCGTTCGCGTAGGTTTGTGCCTCGAGTTCGTACCGTTCTTTGTCGTTACGTGCCTTTTGTGTGTCATCGACCGCTTCCTGGACTGATTTTGGATAGTCGACAACCCGAAGATTGATCGACGTTACGGTCAGCCCCGCGTTGTAATCGTCCAGAGTCGCCTGTAGTTCCAGCATCGTCCGTTCTGGAATTTGCTCGCGACGCTCACCAATCAGCTCTGTGAGAGTGCTGGTGCCAACAACACCGCGCAACGCGCTCTCGGTGACGTCTTGCAGGGTGATTTCCGGACCCGACACTTCAAAACTGTATTTCACGGGGTCGTTACGTCGGTATTGGACAACGAGATCGATAAAGACGTATTGCTCATCGGCCGTCAGCATCTCCCTATTGAATTCATAGTTGTTAACTTCTTGAGTATTAACGACATCGACCGTCTCTATCGGAAACGGCAAGTGCCAGCGCAAGCCCGGCATCGTAACCGGTTCGACATAAGCACCGAATCGCTGCACCACGCCACGATCGGCTTCGTCCACACGATAGAAGCCCGTCAGGCCCCAGGCGATCAGCAGCATGATAACTAACGCGAAAGTACCGCCGCCGCTGGGGGCACCGCCCCCGCCACCAAGAATACTGCTAAATTTTCTTTGCCAGTCCTGCACAATTTGATCTAGGTCGTTTTGCTCGCCATCGTCCCGCTTCCACGGGTCGTGACCATTGCCTGAGTCGTTGTTAGCCATAATGTCTTTGCTTTTACTCGTTTGCTGCAGTTACCGCCGTCGCCACTTCCGGCGCCGGCTCCAGTTGATCCGTTACTTGTTCTATTCGCAGATTTTCACGCTTTAGAAATCGTCGCAAGTCTTTTTCTGCCATTCGCAATTTCAGCGTCCAGCTGCCGTCTTCCAAAACCTCTTCATCAAGGACAGCGCCAAGCTCAAATAGTTTGGCGCGCTGCCGTCCCTGGGCGGGTTGCAAGTGGATTGTACGATGCGTCGTTTTCTGCCGCAGGCGGGTCGCTATAGCTTCTTTCAGCATCGGCAGGCCTTCACCTGTTACTGCCGACAGCCAGACTGCGCGCCCCTCTCCATGGCGATTATTCGTCATTCGGGGCTCACGATCCAACTTGTCGATCTTATTGTACACCCGTATCTGCGGTACTTTATCGGCATCGAGCTGTTTCAATACAGAGTTGACCTGCCGGACGCGCTGCCATCGATTCGGATCGCTTGCGTCAATCAGGTGCAGGATCAAGTCCGCCTCACGGGCCTCCTGTAATGTTGACCGGAACGCAGCCACCAGCTCATGCGGCAAATCACGAACAAATCCGACCGTATCTGCAAGTACTACATGCCCACCATCAGGAAGATCGAGCCGCCGTACGGTGGGATCCAGCGTGGCGAATAACTGATCTTTGACGTAGACGCCAGCGTCCGTTAACGCGTTGAACAAGGTTGATTTTCCGGCATTCGTATAGCCAACCAGCGCAACCGTCGGAATTTCAGCCTTCACGCGATTACTACGATTCATTGAGCGACGCGTATCGACGGTTTCCAGTCGCTCTTTCAATTGCCGGATGCGATTGCCGATTAGACGGCGGTCAGTTTCCAGCTGTGTTTCACCAGGACCCCGTAAACCGATTCCGCCTTTTTGCCGCTCAAGGTGGGTCCATCCACGTACCAAACGAGTCGACAGATGCCGAAGCTGTGCAAGCTCAACCTGCAACTTGCCCTCAAAGCTACGCGCTCGCTGTGCGAAAATATCGAGGATCAAGCCCGCTCGATCCAGTACACGGCATTGCAACTCGCGCTCCAGGTTCCGTTCTTGACTCGGGCTCAAAGCCGCACAGGAAATCACGAGCTCAGCACCGTTTTGCCGAATAAGCGTCTTGAGCTCCTCCAGCTTGCCTTTGCCAATGAAATATCGGGGACTGGGACGTTTTCGCGACGTAAACAGCTCAGCGGTCACTAACGCGCCCGCCGAGGTCGCCAGCTCAATAAACTCTTCTCGCTCGGACTCTTCCGGTAACCCGTCGGGACTCGCCTGGACAAGTACTGCTCGTTCGCCACTTTGCGGCCGTTCAAACAAACACCACCCCCTGCCGAGGTAGCGTCACTGTGTAGTTACTCGTCGTCGTCTCCAGATTCGTCGTCCGGCATGGGAAGACGAACATTGCGCGACGGTACGACCGTCGATATCGCATGTTTATAGACCATCTGGTTAACACTGTTCTTGAGTAAAACCACGAATTGATCGAATGAATCCACCTGTCCCTGCAACTTGATGCCGTTGACGAGGTAGATAGAAACCGGAACCTTTTCCTTACGTAAAATATTCAGGAATGGATCTTGTAGTGATTGCCCTTTAGCCATGATTGGGACTCCTTATTCTGCATTTTTTATTGTTGATTTTCGCAATCCGGTGGCGCCGGTTGCCCATCGCGAAACTTAAGCTAAGCATTTGAAAAGTCTATCACAGGAAAATCGTCTTACGCGCTGGATTTCAGCCCTATTTCCCCGCCAGATACGCCGATATGGTGTCAATGGCTTGGGGTTCAAGAGGATCAACCGAAAACAAGGCGTTTTCCGAGCGCAGCCAGGTTAATTGCCGCTTGGCGAGCTGGCGCGTCGCGAAAAGTGCCCGGTCTCTGGCCTCCTGCCGCGAATACTCCCCATCAAGGTATTTCCAGAACTGCCGGTATCCAACCGAGCGCATTGCAGAGCTGTCTTTAAGGAGGTTCGGGCGCGCCCTGAGGGACAGCATCTCTTCCTCGAAGCCGCTGGCTATCATTTGCTCCAGTCGTTGCTCGATTCGAGCGTGTAGCAGCTCGCGTGGCTCGATTTTCAGCGCGATCTTCAGGAATTCGATATCACCGGTATTGCCGCCATGAGCGGCTGCATCACGCTGCCATTCACTAATGGGTTTGCCACTAATGCGAAAGACTTCGAGCGCGCGCTGAATCCGTTGGCTATCATTCGGATTCAGTTTGGCGGCGATCACAGGATCGACTTGTTCGAGTTCGGCGTGCATCGCTGGCCAGCCCTTGTCCCCTGCTTCCTGATCTATTTGCGCCCTGATATCACTGTTAGCCGCCGGCAATTCGGCGATACCTTCGGTGAGCGCGCGAAAATACATCATGGTGCCGCCAACCAACAGAGGAATGCGGCCGTTCACGATGCTCGCGTCGATAGCCGCGCGAGCATCACGCACAAAGTCCCCTGCCGAATAACTTTCTTCAGGATCGCGAATATCGATCAGTTGGTGAGGTGCACGACGCAAAGTCTCCGCGCCTGGTTTAGCCGTGCCGATATCCATTCCGCGATAAACCAGCGCAGAATCAACACTGATAATGTCGCAGGGGAAGCGCTTGCAAAGACTGATCGCGATATCGGTCTTGCCGGATGCAGTCGGCCCCATCAACAGTACTGCTCTTGCGGTCATCGATTTTTCTCAGCGACCACGCAGAAAAAGGCGATCCAGTTCGGACATTGTCACCGTCGTCCAGGTCGGACGACCGTGATTGCACTGGTCTGCACGTTCTGTTTGTTCCATCTCGCGTAATAATGCGTTCATCTCGACGATCGTGAGCATTCGATTCGCACGCACTGAATGATGACAGGCCATCGTTGCAAGATAATCATCACCGGCATCTTCAATGCGATTACTTTGCCCGGCCTCTGACAGATCGGACAGGACATCGCGCAATAGCGATTCAACGTCGGAGTTTTTAAGCAAAGCGGGAACTTCACGAACCGTCACGCTGGTCGGACCGGCGCGATCCACAACCAAACCCAGGCCTGCCAGCATCTCGCCTGACTCTTCGATAAGATTCGCCTCACTCTCGGCGACTGCAATCGACTCCGGTACTAACAAAGGTTGCCGAACCAGTTTGCGATCATCGAAACCCTTCTTCAGTTTTTCGTACGTGATGCGCTCATGGGCTGCGTGCATATCGATAATCACGAGCCCGTCTCTGTTCTCCGCAAGTATGTAGACGCCCGCAAGTTGGGCGACGGCGAAACCGAGAGGTGGCAATTCCGACGCATTCTCCGGCATATCAGCAAGCGAGGGCGCGCTCGCCATTGAACGATAGGCCGCCAGAGTTTCTCGCACACCAGAGGACGACGGCCTGGACTGCAAGGGGATACTGCCCTGGTTGAAAACCGACTCACGCGTCATCGGGATCGGTGCCACGTTATGACCGCCCGGCCGGGTATCTTTCAATGCAACATCGATCGACTGCGACACGACGCCGTGTATACGGCGACCATCTCGAAAGCGAACCTCATGCTTGGCCGGATGCGCGTTGGCGTCAACGCCCGCCGGATCCATCGTCAGACTTAGAACATATGCCGGGTACCGTCCATGGAACAAGACGTCGCGATACGCATGGCGCGCGGCATGTGCGAGCGTTTTATCAGTCACGCTCCGCCCGTTTACAAACCAGTACTGCATATCGGGTTGGCTACGATTGAATGTCGGCAAGCCGATCCAGCCCGACAACGCGATACCTTCAGTTTCGCGTTCGATGTAAATACATTGCTCGCCAAAGGCATCGCCGCAAATTTTGGCAACCCGTTGTCGCTGAGCTTCCTCGGTTCTTGCTGCCGGAACTTGCAGTACCGTGCGTTGGTTGTGAGTCAGCGTGAATCCGATTTCGGGACGGGATAAAGCCAAACGACGACTCCACTTTTCGATGTGACCGAACTCTGTTCGCTCCGTGCGCAGAAAACGCCTGCGCGCCGGTGTGTTGTAGAAAAGATCATGAACTTCAACAGTTGTTCCTTGCGGATGGGCTGCAGGCTTCGGAACGCTAATCTCTCCCTCATTGGCCTCTATTTGCCAGGCGGAATCGCCATCTGCTGTTCGCGAACACAAAGTTAGTCGCGCAACGGACGCGATACTTGGCAATGCTTCTCCGCGAAAGCCCAACGACGCTACCGCTTCCAGATCGTCAAGGCTCGATATCTTGCTGGTTGCGTGGCGCGACAACGCGAGCGCAATCTCCTGTTTATCAATACCCTTGCCGTCATCGCGAATTCGAATTAGCTTCTGGCCGCCTGCAATCACGTCGATTTGCACCGTTTGTGCACCCGCATCGAGGCTGTTCTCGACGAGTTCCTTGATCACGGACGCCGGGCGCTCTACCACCTCGCCGGCGGCGATCTGGTTGATCAGGTGATCGGGAAGTTGCTGAATAGGCATATGGACTAAATGGTGACGACGGCTGCAATGACAATTGCGGTGCCAATCTGCCATTTTTCCAAATCCGCGAGCAAAAGTCTCGCCTGGAGATTTACCCGCCGGTGAAGACCGGGATATTTAATGTCTGGCCGATACGAATTTTGTCGGTCGACAGCTTGTTCGCCTGGCGGATTGCTGCGGGGCTAACATTGTAACGCACAGCGATTTCGGAAATCGTATCGCCGCGCGCAATAACATGACGAACCCGTTTCGACGGTTCACGCCGAAGGTTCATGGCGATCTGCGTATCAGGTGGTGGATTGGTATAAAAGTAGCTGCGAACCCCCGCCAGGACCGCATTGGCCAAGCGTGCCTGATGTCCCTTGTTTCTGAGTTTCTTTTCTTCCGAGGAATTTGAGATAAACCCGGTTTCCACGAGGATTGACGGCATATCCGCCGCCTTCAGGACCATCAACGATTTTTGTTTGACCTCTTTACTGTGCATCTTCGCAACCTTGCCCATCTCCCGACTGACCTTGGCGCCAACATCCAGGCTGGCACTCAATGCGGCGTTTTGGGACAAGTCAAACAATACAGATGCCAACACCTCATCTTTATCGTGCAGGGAAACGCCGCCCACACTGACGGGTGCGTTGTCTCGACGCTCCAATTGCCGCACCGCCTCATCATTCGCTCCCTTTAAATTCAAAGCGAACACAGATGCTCCATTGGCACGCGAATCATCGAAGGCGTCCGCATGGATGGAAATGAACAAATCCGCTTTGTTTCTTCGGGCAATCGCAATACGGTCACGATGTTCGACGAAAACATCACGGTCGCGAATGAGCACGGCGCTCATACCAGGCTCGGTGTTGATGCGGCGCGCTAATTCTTTGCTGATGGCTAAAACAATGTCTTTTTCTTTCGAACGACGCCCACTAGCCCCGGGGTCGTAGCCCCCATGGCCTGCATCGATAGCGACGACAATATCCCTACCAGGTCTGTACGCCTCCGATGCGCGCTTCACAGGTTGCAGGTTGCCCGCACGCGTCAGGTCGATAACGAGTCTGTCGCCGTATTGTGAATTCGGTCCGGCCGTAAAGCTGCGCGAGCGAACGCCCTGATTCAGATCCAGAACAACGCGCAACTGCCCGTTCGCGCGCACGGCGCTGCGAATGGAGCGTACTGTGCCCGCCCCTTTGGGCAATTTGGTGAGCGAGCGTGCAAGACGGCTGTCTTTGAGATCTATAACGATCCGATCCGGGCCGCGCAATGTAAATATGTTGTGATCAACAGAGCGACTGAGGTCCAAGACCACTCGCGTCTTGTCGTTTTCAGACCATATGCGGACATTTTCGACCGTAGAGCCCGCATTTGCCGCCGTGCTGAGCAGCAAAAGGAGTGAAAACAGTGTCAGTCGCGTACGAATCATCAGGACATAAGTCGGAATTGAATAGATTATGTCGGATGAGTATACGAATTTGACAGCAAAAACCAAGAGTTTTCGCTGCAAAATTATAGAGATACCGAGCTTAGTTAATCTTTTGAATCAACGCAGAGCCGCGTGCACTAAGTCCCTGGATCCTGGCCTTACGGGAATTCCCGGCGTACTCAAGCTCCAGCGCGAGATCTGCTTCGTTCACGAGATCTGGCGCTCTGTCAGGCCATTCGACCAGGCGAACGCCATCGTCAAGTTCGCTCCAGCCCAGATACCTGAGCTCCTCTGGATCCGAAACTCTATATAAATCAATATGATAGATATTTCCCGCCGCTAGCTTGTAGGGCTCTACCAGCGTATACGTCGGACTCGGAACGGCACCTTGATGGCCTGCCGCTTTAATGAGGGCACGAGCAAATGTGGACTTTCCAGCACCGAGCGCGCCGGTCAGCAATACTGTCCAACCGGCCCAGTCATTGGGTAGTGCCGCGAAGATCTCACCGGCGAGTGACTTCGTCGCCTCCTCGTCAGCCAGAAAGCGATTCACGGATTTGCCACAGCCCGCAGCGCGCTAAAAAGGTCAGATGCCAACATTCCGCGCTCGCCGTCTTTTGCAGCAAGGTCACCAGAGCGGGCATGCAATTCCACACCGACTGCCGCCGCGGTCGCCAATGGCAGCCCTTGCGCCAGCATCGCCGCAACGACCCCGGTTAATACGTCCCCCATCCCTGGGGCAGCCATGCCGGGATTGCCCGCTGTGCAGATGAACGGCACGTCCGAACTGGCGGAAATCAGGGTCCCGGCCCCTTTCAGTACAGCGGTTCCGCCGTACCTGGACGCCAGCGCCTCCAATGCAGCCGGGCGATCTGCCTGAATTTCCGCGATATCGCCACCCAGCAACGTTGCCGCCTCGCCAGGGTGCGGCGTGATGATACGGTTTTCAGCACTATCTGGCGTCGCAGCGAGCAAATTCAGCGCATCGGCGTCCCACACCGCTGGCAAATCAGACTTCGCGACCACCTCGTATAACTCGTGTGCCCACTCTGACTGCCCTAACCCGGGCCCGAACGCCACAACGTCAACATTCTCCAACAAAGGGGTCAGAGCACTTTCGCCGTTGATGCCGTACGACATGAGTTCAGGACGGGTGGCTGTTATCAGTGCCGCGTGGTCAGGGTGGGTAGCTACGCTGACCCGGCCGGCACCGGCTCTGAGTGCTGCTTCACCACAAAGTCGAACCGCACCGGGCATGCCGGGTCCACCACCAATGACCAACACGTGGCCGAAGTCACCTTTATGGGCACCGCGCGGTCGTGGCGACAACGCTGCAGCCAATACACGGTCATCCAGCCTGTTGTAGGTCACCGGGATGTCAGATCGACATTCTGTGTCGATCTCCAGATCGTCGAACGTGAGCTCACCGCAGTGATTCGGGCCGTCACCCAGGAAAAGCCCGGCTTTAAGGCCTACAAAGGTCGTTGTCAGGTCTGCGATAACCGCAGAGCCCATTACTCTGCCAGAGTCGCCGTTGATACCTGTTGCGATATCCATCGCGTGGACCGGTGCTGGATGCGCATTAATAGCCGCTACCGCTGCCTCAAATTCGCCAGCGACATCGCGCTCAAGCCCACTGCCCAGAATCGCATCGACCAGCAAGCCGGCTTCCACATCGAGCTCACCGGTCCAGACCATGACAATACCGCCCTCGGCTGCGAAATCCCCGTATGCAGTCGCCGCATCGCCTGTCAGTGTCGCGGGATCAACGAGTGTCAGGACAGAAACGACGATGCCATCTTGCGCTGCGAGCCGCGCGACAACATATCCATCGCCGCCATTGTTGCCAGCACCGCAAATGACTTGCCAGCGCTTCGCGTTTGGAAATCGTTCGCGCGCGGCGCGAACAGCCGCTTTGCCTGCGCGCTTCATTAGCGTGTAGCCTGGAATGCCTTTGTCTTCGATCGCCGTGCGGTCAATCTCGCGAATCGATGCCACTGAGTAAATGTTTGCGGGTAAGGTTCGCATAGTCATGATTATACTGTGCCTTTCGAAGGATCAAACAGTGACGAAACCCGCATACCCATACGGCGATACCGATATGACCGAGCTGAAGAGCAAGGTTATCGCCTGGTGTGGCGAACTCGGCTTTCAACATGCTGGGATCACCGATATCGAGCTCGGCCAGGCCGAAAGCCGTTTAGCCGACTGGTTGCGGGGCAAATTCCACGGTTCCATGGACTACATGGAACGCCACGGCACCAAACGTAGCCGACCTGATGCACTGGTCCCCGGCACGATGCGCGTGATTTCCGTACGAATGGACTACTTACCAGAGTCGCAGGATGCAGCAAAGCGGAGACTGGATGACGGTCGCAGCGCCTACATCTCACGGTACGCACTGGGACGTGACTATCACAAGACGCTCCGCGGTCGCTTACGAGCACTCGCGCGCCGTATTGAGGACAACATCGGCGAGTTTGGTTACCGCGTATTCGTCGATAGCGCACCTGTACTCGAAAAAGCACTTGCAGAGAAATCGGGCATCGGCTGGGTTGGGAAACATACCAACGTAATTGACCGCGACGCCGGGTCGTGGTTTTTCCTGGGCGAGCTTTACACCGACCTGCCCTTGCCAATCGACGCAGCTGAAGAATCACATTGCGGCACTTGCACCGCCTGTATCGATGTCTGCCCCACCAAAGCGATCGTTGCACCCTACTCGCTCGATGCCCGGCGCTGTATTTCCTACTTAACGATCGAAAACAAGAACTCGATCCCGGTCGAGTTTCGAAAGGACATCGGCAACCGGATTTACGGCTGCGACGACTGCCAGCTATTTTGTCCATGGAATAAATTCGCGCGGCTCACGACTGAAGAAGACTTCGCTCCACGCCACGGTCTGGATACTGCCCAACTCACTGAGTTGTTCTCGTGGAACGAAGCTACCTGGCTTGAGAAAACAGAAGGCAGTGCGATTCGTAGAATCGGCTATGATCGCTGGTTGCGGAATATCGCAGTAGCACTCGGTAACGCAAACAAGATGCCCGAAGTCATCGCTGTACTCACAGCACGCGCGCGAGACGAATCGCCAATGGTGACCGAACATGTAGAGTGGGCGCTCGCACAACATGCAGACGAATAGACAATGACGGAGACGCGCAATGTTTGAAGCACCCGACTCGCCCTATCTGGTTTCATACAACGGTGATTTCGACGTTTCAAAATCAAACACACAACCACAAACCGATGGTCACTCGCACAAGGGTAAACGCCGTCGAGAAGCGAGTGAGAACCTCAACACACTACAACGTGTTCTTGCTGCGGGTGACCGCCATTCTGTATTGCTGGTATTTCAAGCTATGGACGCGGCTGGCAAGGACAGCACCATTCGGTCGGTAATGCAGGGAATCGACCCATCCGGCTGCCAGGTTTTTAGCTTCAAGAAACCTTCCAGCCTCGAACTCGACCATGATTTCCTGTGGCGAACCACGTGTCGCTTGCCAGAACGTGGTCGCATTGGCATCTTCAATCGCAGCCAGTATGAAGAAGTGCTGGTTGCCCGCGTACATCCGAAAATCCTGAGTTATCAAAAGCTGCCCGGTGAGTTAAACCTTGAAACGATCTGGGACGAGCGACTGACATCAATTCGGCAGCAGGAAGAACATCTCGCTCGTAACGGCACCGTCATCCTCAAGTTCTGGTTGAACGTTTCGAAAGACGAACAAAAACGACGATTCCTTGCACGACTCGATGACCCGGCCAAGAACTGGAAGTTCGAACCCGGAGACGTCGTTGAAAGGCGTCATTGGGATGACTATATGCTTGCCTATCAGGATGCACTCAATGCAAGCTCCCGACCTTGGGCACCCTGGTATGCCATTCCAGCCGACGATAAACCATATATGAGGGCGCGTGTGGCGGAAATCATTATCAGCGCATTACAAGGCATCGGATTGCGCTACCCCGAACCCACAGCAGAGGATAGATCCGAATTCGCCGAGTCACGTGCGGAGCTCTGTAATGATGATTAGTGACTTGCGTCACATTCCTATGGCAACGAATTTGTGTGCTGGTCGATGTTTATCTGCGACGATAACCGCGACAATCCCTTATACATTTGGGAGTAAACGTTGCCGCACTCATTGGCGATAAATTCGGATTACAAACGCTCGCTGCTCGACAGCCTTGAGCTGTTCAAGGGCGTGCAACCGGATGACGTTCACGAACTCCTGCAACGTTGTGATCGACGTGACCTTGCCGCCGGTGAACTACTGTTGTCACCTGGTGCCAAGAACGAACACGTGTTCATCGTGCTCTCCGGCAGCCTGAATATCCATGTCGGTTCTGTAGAGACGCCTGTATTGGCGACGATGAATGTCGGCGCTTGCGTCGGTGAGATGTCGATTATCGAGGACCGCGACCCATCTGCATTCGTTATCGGTGCCGAGGAATCACACCTGCTGTTGATACACCAGACCGTCCTGTGGGAGATGGTCGACGCATCACACGACTTCGCCAAGAACTTGCTGGTTGTTCTTTCGGAAAGGGTTCGCAGCCATAACCGTGTAATTGCCGACAGTTTTGGTGAAATCAAGAAGTTTGAACGACATGCTTCAACGGACGCGCTTACAAGTCTTGCGAACCGTCATTCCATGCAGGAGACTTTTCCCGCGGAAATCTCTCGCTGCGTCGAAAAAGACAGGCCAGTCGTGATGATGATGATCGATGTCGATAATTTCAAACAGTTTAACGACATGTTCGGTCACGTTGCCGGAGACAGGGCATTGTCTGCCGTTTCGAAAATCCTGCGTTCGCAATTTCGCCCACGTGACCTCCTGGTACGTTACGGTGGCGATGAATTCGCAGTCCTCCTGCCGGATACCACTCTTGAGCAAGCGCTTGCAGTTGGGGAACGCGTTCGAATTGCTGTGGGCGGCACCACGGGTGATGGCAGCGATTCTCTGATACAGATTCCGGTGCGAATTTCGATGGGGGTCGCGCAGCTAAATCCTGGTGACAATCTCGACTCACTAATGCGAGACGCCGATGCTGCGCTGTATCGCGCGAAACATGCCGGTCGCAACGTCGTATCTGACTAGATCGTAACTACCGTGTTGTCGATCAAACGGGCATTGCCAAGTTGCGCGGCGGCAAGGATTACAAGCTCATCGCAATCACGATCCGGAATTTCCAGGTTCTGTGCACGCCGAATTGAGAAATAGTCCACATCAAAACCGGCATCGCCTAATTTCCCGATCGACTCAGCTTCCAACTCCTCATAATTTTGGCGACCGTTCTGCAAGTTGTTGGCTACGCCGGACAGGACCTTAAACAGGACTGGCGCATTTGCACGCTCCTCATCGGTCAGGTATTGATTCCGAGAACTCATCGCAAGTCCATCTTCTTCCCGAATGGTCTCGCCCGTAATTATGGACACTGGCAAACTAAGATCCCTGGACATATGACGAATCACCAACTGCTGCTGATAATCCTTTTGTCCAAAGACCGCCGAATCCGGCTGCACCAGTGCAAACAAACGAGCGACGACTGACGTAACACCGTCGAAATGCCCTGGCCGGCTTGCACCGCAGAAGTTCTCCGTAATCCTCGGTACGGAAATTGTAGTCGCGTCTTTTAGTCCGAATGGATACATCGTCTCGACACTTGGCGCGAAAATCAGATCAGCCGCTGATTGTTTGAGTCGCCTTGTATCGCGCTCAAGCGTGCGCGGATACTCGTCGAAATCTTCATCCTCACCGAACTGCGTAGGATTAACGAAAATACTAACGACAACACGCTCGGCGTGCTCACGAGCGAGTTCAACCAGCGACAGATGCCCGGCGTGTAAATTGCCCATCGTCGGAACCAAGGCGATGTGGTCGTCGTGCCGACGCCATTCGGCCAGCTGCTCGTCGAGCTCTTGCTTGGTATGTACTACGATCATAATTCTTGCGAGGTCCGGGAGAAATCAGGAAAAGCAATGCTCTGCAGCAGGGTAATTACCCTCTTTGACCTCACGCACGTAAGCTTGCACGGCGAGGTACGGAGAATCACATCCGGCCTGAAAGTTCTTGACGAACTTCGGAGTGCGGCCTCTCGTAATATCGAGGATGTCATACAACACCAGAATCTGACCGTCCACATCCGGGCCAGCGCCAATTCCGATCACAGGAACATCCAGCGCCTCGGTAATCACTTTGCCCGCCTCGTTCGGTACACACTCGAGTAAAACGATATCCGCGCCGGCATCCTGCAGGCGCTTTGCAGACAACAGCATTTCCTTAGCCTTGTCCGGATCTCTGCCTTGAACTTTAAAGCCACCAATCTTGTGAACGGACTGGGGCTTAAGGCCAAGGTGAGCACAAACAGGAATATCATGGCGTGCCAGGTGTGCAACGATTTCTACCTGGTCGTCGCCGCCCTCAAGCTTGACCATCATGGCGCCACCTTCCTGCATCAGACGCACAGCATTGTCGAGCGCCATGCCCGGCTCGGTGTAGCTCATGAAGGGCATATCTGCGACCAGGAATGCGCGCCGTAATCCGCGAGCGACTGTGCGCGAGTGATAGATGATGTCATCTACAGTCACCGGTACCGTCGTGTCGTGGCCCTGAATGACCATGCCAAGCGAGTCGCCTACGAGCACAAGGTCTGCCCCGGCTGCATCGACGAGTGCCGCGTAACTGGCGTCATAGGCGGTAACACACGCAATCGGCTCACCGTCATGCTTCATCTTCCGCAATGTCGAAACGTTGACCGGCGGCTCTTGCATGCCGCGTTGTTCAAGTTGTGTGTACATAGTCTGTCAGTGTATCAGGCGAGTGGTATTAGCCAAGCGCGGCAGTAGCTGGATTGAAGAAATGACGACCGCCGGTGGTGCGTTCGATCTGCTGAAAAAGCTGTTCGTAATCTGCGTCATTATTGACTGGATCTATTTGCGAGGCATTCACAATCAGTAACGGACCATCATCATAGTTGTGAAAAAACCGGGAATAAGCATCGGTCAATCGCTCGACATACGCACGCTCTACAAAACGGTCATATCGCGAATTACGCCGCGAGAGTCGTTGCATAATTGCATCGACTGACGCCTGTAAATAGATGACAAGATCCGGAACCGGCGCATCAACAGCCAAATTTTCCGCGATCTGTTCGTAAAGTTTGAGCTCTTCCCTATCCAGGTTCAACTCGGCAAACAACTGATCGCGAGTAAACAGATAGTCAGAAATTCGCACACTTGAAAACAGGTCCGATTGTCGCATCTGCTCGATTTGCCGTGCGCGCGCGAATAGAAAAAACATCTGCGCTGGTAATGCCGCCGATCGACCATCACGATAAAACCGTTCCAGAAACGGATTCTCTTCAAATTCCTCGAGAACAAGATCTGCAGACAGGCTGTCAGCCAGCCGCCTGGCCAAAGCCGTTTTGCCCACTCCGATCGGTCCTTCGACCGCAATGTAGCGCGACGCACTACCGGGTTTCTTAATATGACTGACTGTCACTGGTTTCCTTTATCCAATACGCGAAATCGCAGGTTCGCTAAGACTGACATCAAATCTTTCGATATGGCCCAGACCGGGGATAATGAGGCCGGGTGCCACTTCTCCAAGCGGCAACAATACAAAATTTCGCTCGCCGATGCCCGGATGTGGAACGATGAGGCCGTGCTCGTTAATTTTCTGGTTCGAATAGACCAACAGGTCCAGGTCCAGAATGCGCGGCCCCCACTGAACATCGCCTCGCTCCCTACCCCGTTCATTTTCAATACGCTGCAATTCAATGAGCAACTCCGCTGCCGACAACCGCGTCATCAATGCTGCCGCGGCATTCACGAAGTCGGGCTGCTCCACACCGCCAAACGGGGCCGAACGATAAAGGGAGGACTTCTTAATTAGTCGTGTGCGAGGAATGCCAGCGAGCAACTCAAAAGCGTCCTCAAGTTGGCGTTCCGGCCCCTGCATATTGCTGCCAAGCCCAACGTACGCGGGATACCAATGTTCCGTCACGATTCTTCAGTAGGTTTACGCCGGCGTCGGCGCCGTGGTCGGCGCTTCTTGCCCGACGCCGCTCCGGACTGCATCTGAAAGCTCTTCGCTCGTTCGTCCGCTGACTGCGTTTGTACATCGGTCCAGAATTTCGCCAGCTCCGGATCAACTTCGCCAACCTCCGACTGCAGCACCATGAAGTCGTAAGCTGCACGAAAGCGGCGATGCTCCAGCAAATTCATCGCTCGTTTGCCGTGAACCTGAACAAAGCGTGGCTGTAACGACAACATCTCTCGCATCGGTATCGTGAATCGCTTGGGAATGGAGATACGTTGTTGTTGCTGCGACACAATCTCATACGATGCGAGACTCAATGATTGAGACTCGGACATCTTTTCTTCAGAACGCCGAATGGCCGCGAGCTTCCTGATCGGTAGCCAAAGAAATACGCCGAGCAAAAACATCGGTGTGACCGACTTGCCCTCGGCAACGCGTTTATCCGAGTTCTTCAGCGCAGAATGTGCAAACGCCAGAAAATTCTCGCTGTTCGACAACTCTTCTTCGGTCGCTGGAAACAACTCACCGAACAGTTTGTGCTCCCGCAACAAGTCGAAAGTACGCTCAGCAAAGCCCGCCTGGAACAATTTCAAGAATTCATCAAATAATCGCGCAGCGGGCACGTTGGTTAGAAGACCAGCGTGACCACGCATGGCCTCAACAACACTGTTGTCGATTATGAAACCCAGCTTGCCGGCAAATCGAACAGCGCGGAGCATACGTACAGGATCCTCGCGCAACCGGTGTGCCGGATCACCAATCAATACAAGACGTTTTTTCTTTACGTCCTCGAAACCACCCGTGTAATCCCAGATACTGAAATCTGCAATGTTGTAATAGAGAGCGTTGCAGGTGAAGTCGCGACGCCAGACGTCTTCGTCGATGCTGCCATAGACGTTATCGCGAATGATCCGGCCTTCGACATCGTGGGCGGAGTCATCATCTTTGTGATTGGCTGCCGCCCTGAACGTAGCGGTTTCGATGATTTCCCGTCCAAAACGAACATGCGCCAATCGGAAGCGACGGCCGATCAAACGGCAATTGCTGAACAACGACCGCACCTCTTCGGGTGTCGCGTTGGTCGCAATATCAAAGTCTTTGGGGTGTAAGTCCAGGATGACATCACGCACACCACCACCCACCAAGAATGCCTGGTAGCCCGACTTATGCAGTCGATACAGAACCTTGAGGGCAGCTTTGGAGATTTCGTCTCTGGAGACGTTATGGGCAGCGCGAGGAATGACCTTTGGCGCTCTGGACCCGGATTTCCCGGTGTTTTTCAAATGGATTTCGCTTGAGGTGAATGAATGCGCCGTATGATACCAGCCCAGCTAGCTGGCGGGGGATAGAAAAAATGTACGATATTGACTTGAGGATTCAGAACGCGGCCGTATAATGGCGCCCCGTCCAGAAAGACGGCCAAGACTCCGCTCCCTTCGTCTAGTGGTTCAGGACGCTGCCCTCTCACGGCGGTAACAGGGGTTCGAATCCCCTAGGGAGTACCAATCAAATAAAAAGGCCCGCCTTGCGCGGGCCTTTTTATTTGATCGGCACCCCCTGCGGAGGATTCGATCCCTGTTCGACCAGTCGCGAAGCTACTGGGACGCGCAAAGCGCGCCCCGAAGGGGTGAGCCGCAAAGCGGCGAATCAATCCCCTGTCAATCCCCGCAGTTATGCAACACCCCCCCAGTCCGGTACGATAAACTTCCCTCCCTCCAATGGGTGCTTCGAAATGCTGAGAATTTGTCTGCTTTCGCCAAAGGGGCCGCTTTACCGTCACCGGGGCGGCATCTTCCGTAAATCTTTGCGTTATTCACCTTTGACGCTGCCTACTCTGGCAGGGCTCATTCCAGCAGAAATCGAACACGACATCACCCTGTTTGACGAAGGCATCGAGGACATACCGTCCGATCTCGAAGCCGATATCATCGGCATTACCGTAATCACCGGCACGGCCAAGCGATCCTATGAACTCGCGCAACAGTTTCGAGCTCGTGGCATTACCGTCGTGCTGGGTGGTCCGCACGTTACCCTGGTTCCTGATGATGCAGCGCCACATGCTGATGCCATTGTCGTCGGCTATGCGGAAGATACATGGCCGCAGTTATTACGAGATTTCAAGGCCAATAAACTGCAGTCGCGCTATACGCAATCTCCTGACCTGAGCCTCGCTGGCCGGCCTCGGGCAAGACGAGACCTGATCAACAGTAACCGCTACGCGAAGACGCATGTCTTTGAAGCCACTCGCGGCTGCGTGCACCGTTGCGATTTTTGCGTCGTGCCCTTCGCCTGGGGACGGAAGCCCTACCAGAAACCCGTCGCCGAGGTTATCGATGAAATTCGGTCAACGGGTGCACGACGGGCAATATTCGTCGATCTCAACCTGGTCGCCGATAGGGACTACGCGGCTGAACTATTCGAGGCGCTGATCCCGCTAAAACTGAAATGGGCCGGCCTCGCCACGAACTTACTAGCCCGCGATGAACAATTGCTCGATCTTTGCGCCCGGTCCGGCTGCATCGGAATACTGGTCGGTCTTGAATCAATCTCTCATGCCGGGCTCAAAGACGTGCACAAGGGCTTCAATACGCCGGAGTTGTACGCCGATTGGATAAAGAACTTTCATGCCCACGGAATCGCCGTCAATGGCACTTTTGTGTTCGGACTTGATTCCGATTCGCCCGACGTATTTGAGGAGACTGCACAATTCGTTATTGATACCGGTATCGACCTGCCGAGGTTTGCCATTCTGACACCGTTTCCCGGCACGGCGCTACATAAGCGGCTCGAGAGCGAAGGTCGCATCACCACGAAGGACTGGGAGCTCTACGACGGTCAGCATGTGGTGTTCAAGCCAGCACAAATGAGTGCCGACGTTTTACAGAAGGGCAATATGGCGGCCTGGCAAAAAGTCTACGGATACCGTTCGATCGCTCAACGCATGCTTCATACCCCGATATCAAAGTTGATGTTTCTGGGGGCCAACATGGGCTATCGCTTTTACGCCCATCGACTGGACCAGTTTTACAACTGCGACTGGCGCTTGATGTCATCGCCGATACCGCTGCGCTCACAGGAGAGTCGCTAAGAATGCCCGTCACTGATTTCAGGCTTACATTGATCCATCCCTGCGTCGGACGCTGGGCAGGCGATAAGAAATACATCCGTAGCTGGCAAATGGAACCACTGGCACCCGCAGTACTTGCTGGATTGACGCCGAGTGGTATTGATATCCGGTTCCACGACGACCGGCTCGAGGAAATTCCGTTTGATGAAAAGACGAACGTAGTCGCGATCAGCATCGAGACATACACCGCGCGTCGTGCCTATCAAATTGCAGCCGAGTACCGAAACAGGGGGGTTCCCGTTGTTCTCGGCGGTTTCCACGCAACGCTGTGTCCTGAGGAAGCAGCGCTGTATGCCGATGCCGTCGTGATCGGTGAAGCCGAAGACCAGTGGGCCACGGTAATGGACGATGCCCGCCATGGTACGTTGAAGCAGTTTTACCGGCAGCCTGAGCGGCCACCATTAGACAAAACCCGACCGGACAGGAGTATCTTTCAGGGTAAGCGTTACTTGCCGATCACACTGGTTGAAGCTGGCCGTGGCTGTCATTTTCGCTGCGAGTTCTGTGCGGTGCAATCCTATTTCAATGCGACGCAGGTGCGTCGGCCCATCGATCATATTCTCGAGGAAGTTCACAACACCCGGAAACGCAGCGGCTTCTATTTTTTCGTCGATGACAACATCACATCGAATTTTGAGGAAGGCAAGGAATTGTACCGGCAACTGGCCCGCTACAAGATTCGCTGGGTATCTCAGGCAAGCATCAACGCGGCGCATGATGAGGAGTTCCTGCAACTCATCTCCAGAAGTGGCTGTGAAGGCTTGTTGATTGGCTTCGAGAGCCTGAATCGCGAGACGCTCCGGCAAATGAAAAAGAAATTCAACACGATGGGTGGTGGCTACGATAATGCTCTTAGCAATCTGGATCGCTACAACATCAGACTCTACGCAACGTTCGTATTTGGCTACGACCAGGACACCGCCGAAACGTTTGCCGCAACTTTGGAGTTTGCGAACCGGCACCGATTTTTCATGGCCGCGTTTAACCACCTCACACCGTTTCCAGGAACCCCACTCTACAAGCGGCTGCAGGAAAACGGACAACTGTTATACGACGCCTGGTGGATGGACCCTGCGTACTCTTATAACAAGATGCCGTTCAGGCCTGCGCTGCTTGAGCCAGAAGAATTACAACAGCTCTGCATCGATGTGCGATCAAAGTTCTACTCAACGCGAAATATCCTGCGACGCTTCGGAAACCCGGTGAATCGTTCAAACTTTTTTATGGCCCGCCAATACCCGCTAATCAACTTCATGATGCGGCACGAGGTGCATCAGCGTAACGATCTGCCGCTCGGTGACAAGGGCTGGCAAGGCTCCCTGCTACCGCGCCAGGAGTGCGCGTGACGAGAGCTGCGTGATGCCAGCGAATCTGGAATTCGAATTAGCGACGTCAAAAACTGAGGGCGATTTTCGTCGGCTGCTCAGAGAAAACGCGCTCGACGGCAACATCAATCTTCTGCTCACCAGAGAACCGGACGCGTTTCATGCCGCGGCGATTTCGGGTGATAGCTATGAGTTGATGCTCGCCTACCGACAAAACCCGCGACAGCTTGTCGGCGGCGGCGCTCGCTTTGAACTCGATGCCTACGTCAATGGGGAGATTGCACGCATCGGCTATCTTGGTGAGCTGCGAGTCCACGGCGGCTTCCAGCAACGCCGAACTTTGTTGCTGGAAGCGTACAGGGCAATGCGCAAATGTCATGAGGCAGGTAATGCCGCCGTCTATATTACGACGATCATTTCGGACAACAAATCAACTCGGCGTCTGCTGGAAGCCAGCCTCTCGGACATGCCGACCTATCAACCGCTGGAGGAAATGGTGACACTTACAATTCCGGCGCGCCAGGCGGCGACAATTCGTGCTCCCGACGTTCAGGTCGAGCAGGATTCTGCAGTCCGATTCGAGGAACTTGCGGAGCGATTAAACTCAACCGGCCGTAATTATCAGTTCCATCCGGTATGGAGTACCGAAACACTGCTGTCTCCGAATCGGTGCCGGGCAATTTCCGCCTCGGACTTCTTTGTCGCAAGAAATGCAGATGGAATAAAAGGCACTCTCTGTTTATGGGATCAGCGCACGTTTAAGCAATCCGTTGTTGCAGCCTACTCGAAGAAACTGTCGCGGGTGCGCCCGTTCTTCAACATCGTGGCACCAGTACTGCGGCAGCCGCGCTTGCCACCGCCGGGATGCCAACTTGAAAGTGCGTTCCTGTCACATTTATCAGTGGATCCGGATGACGACGCGACACTGCTGGCGCTTGTCAGAAAGGCCGGTCAAACGGCGGTAAGTCGTGGTATCGACTACATCATGCTCGGTCTCGCAACCAGAAATCGGTTTTGCGAGATACTTCAAAAGCGATTCTCCTGCCATCGCTATGCGAGCATGATCTATCTCGTTTATTGGGAAGACGGCCGCGAATACGCGTGTAAGATTGACGACCGCATACCACATCCGGAGATGGCTATTCTGTGAAGGGACAATTTATTGAGCGCAGTGCTGTAAGCGATGAGACAAAGGCAAAGATGTATCGTTTATTCTGTTCGCAATTCGAGAACGTATCGATGCAGCAGTTTATCGCCGATCTCGACGAGAAAAACTGGGTGCTATTGCTATATAACGAATCAGGAGATCTGATTGGGTTTTCGAGCATGCACGTTTACGAGGCATCCATCGATGACAAGGCCGTGACACTGGTTTATTCGGGCGACACTACCGTCGACAGCACGACCTGGAGCGATTCGGCGCTCAGCTACAACACGATGGGTGCCTTCAGCTGGTTACAACGCCACTACAATACCGATCACCTGTACTGGTTCTTGCTGGTATCCGGCTACCGCACATACCGCCTTTTACCGGTCTTCAGTCAGTTCTTTTTCCCGCGTTTCGACCAACCTACCCCGGATGACATCCAGACATTGATGGATGCGATGGCGGTCGAGCGCTTTGGTCGCAACTACGATCCGAGGACAGGCGTCGTTCGTCTTGACGCACCCTCAGTACTCAAAGGTGAATTTCGCGACATTCCCGAGAATCGAATGACTGATCCGAATATCGCCTACTTCGCCGAATGCAATCCCGGTCACTTGCAGGGTGACGAATTGCTTTGCTTTGCCGAACTGTCCGAGAGCAAACTCACACGACTCGGCAAACGGATGTGGCAGAAGGGACAGAAGTTGTTCCCCTATAGCGCATGAATGTTGGCGCCACCTTCGGCAACCTCAGCTGGCTGGCTGCGAGTTTGCCGGAGTATCGAAGATTCAAGCGCGACGCCCGCAATCTGGAGAGCACACAGCGAAATCGGCTGCAGCATTACCTGCGTCGAAATGCAGGAACCGCTTTCGGCTTGCAGCACGGCTTTGGTGGCATCAACAGCTGGGAGGAATATACAGAGCAGGTACCCGTCCGGGATTACGATGACTTCGAGCCATGGATATCGCGAATAGCGGCTGGCGAACTTAAGGTTCTGACGCAAGATCCGGTGCGGCTGTTCGAGCCTTCCAGTGGCTCATCGGGTCCGGCCAAGTTGATACCTTACACGCAGTCACTGCAGCGCGAGATCCGACAAGGTGTTGCTGTGTGGTCTGCGAATAATTTTCTCTCGAAGCCGGAGTTGCTAAGCGGGCGCTCCTACTGGTCACTGACGCCACAGATGGATGCGATGGAAAGTACCGAATCCGGCATACCCGTCGGCTTTGACGAAGACAGCGCGTACCTCGGTGGCATAACGCAGTATCTGATCAATCGCACCCTGGCAACAAAATCCGCATTACGCCTGGTGGATAACATGGATGTTTTCTGGCGTGTCACGCTGCTCATGCTGCTGCAATGCAGGGACTTGCGATTCATATCGGTCTGGCATCCCTCCTACCTTGGTTTACTCGTTGAGCGCATGCGCCGGAATTGGCCGTCTTTGCTACAGGGACTTGAATCCGGCTATTCACTTAACAGCCCTGCCCTCTGCATTCATCGGAGCCCGGCACGCGCTCACCAACTGCGGGCAACCGGATACGATAACCTGCATCTTATCTGGCCGAATCTGCGCACGATAAGCTGCTGGACTGACGGCAACGCGGCGACCTATATCCCACAGCTACGTTCACTGTTTCCGGAAGCAACGCTGCAGGCAAAAGGGCTCCTGGCGACAGAAGGATTCGTCACGATCCCACATGGCGCACATGGCGCACTTCGCCCATTAGCAATACGCAGTCACGTATTCGAGTTTCTGGGCAATGACGACAAGGTATACGCACCGTGGCAAATCGAGAAAGGCGAAGAATATACAGTCCTGATCACGACTGGCGGTGGTCTCTATCGCTACCGCCTTGGGGATCGCATCCAGGTTGATGGTTTCTTTGACGAAGTACCGTGCTTGAGTTTCGCTGGCAAAGAGGATCAGGTATCCGACTTCTACGGGGAAAAACTAAACGAAAATTTCGTCGCAAACGTTTTCAGTACTGTATTCGCGAAGCACAATATTGATCCACACTTTGCCTTGCTCGCAGTTGAAGAATCGTTCACAACGCCTGCCTACGTGTTGTATCTCGAGCTTGACGGCGAAATACCCCACTCTCTGGCACTACAAGTTGATCAGGCGTTGCGCGAGAATCCACACTACGATCTCTGTATCCGACTCGGGCAACTTGGAAACGCCAGGATTGCGCGGATCCCAAACGACGCCTTTAGTCTATACGCAAAACGTCTGTCGGAAATGGGCATGCGACTGGGTGATATCAAACCAACTCCACTGAGCCGTCATAACGGATGGCACCGGTGCTTTGGGATTGCACACTAGCTTGATCGGTTGACGAGAAAGCGTATCGGCATCCGTCGCAACACCGCCGGAAGTAAAATGATGTCCGCCGCCAGAGCAATAACAACTATCAACGCTGACACTCCACCGATTTGCCGACTTGGCAGAAAACTACCGATCAACATCACTGAAAAACCCAGAGTGAGCAACAGTGAAGTCACGACTATTGGGCGGCCGACGTCAGTAATTGCATGATCGATCGCTGCCGAAATATCTGGTGTATTGCGGAGCTCCCGACTTATTGCTGTCATGAAATGAACCGTATTATCGACCACGATGCCCAATGCGACTGCCGTTATCATCACGGTCCCCGGGTTCAGTGCAACGTCGAAGAACGCCATGGTGCCCAAGCCGACAATCAGGGGAACCAAATTGGGAATCAGGGCCAGCAGGCCAAGCGTTACAGACCGCATCACCAGAAACATCAGAACTGCGATTACGAAAAATGCAACGGAGAAACTCGTAATCTGGCTACGAATCACATAGTCCTGCATTTTCCCAACAAGAACAGCGTATCCCGTCATTTGTATCTGCAATTGATCGTCAGCAAATTCATTCTGAAGATAAGCACGTATGGAGGGGGTCTGCTCCACTACAGAATGCGCTCTGGCGACGGGAATACGAGCAGATACTCTAGCGCTGGAATAATCGGCCTGAGCCCAACCCTCCAGTTGCCCCGCCTGCTGCACACTCGTGAGCAACGCATCGGTCACAAATTGCGAACGTGGAAGCGAAAAACCCTCTGCACCTTCCTCACGGGCGATACGTGCCGCCTCCTTAACGAAATCGACGATCGATATTGTGCGAGAAATATCGGTGTTTTGAAGCAACCACAATTCGAATCTCTCCAACCGCCTTAGCACAGCCGGTGTGTTTAGATCGCCGCCCGGCGCGGAAACCAGAAACTCCATTGACAAGCTGCCGCCGAATGCTTTGTCGATTTTCTGAGTTGCAACGCGATACGGATCCTCCGCAGGAAACCAGGTCAGAGGATCAACGCCCACCGCAACACGAGTCGCCAACCAGCTATACAGAACCACCAGAAGCAGTGAAGTCCAAATAATTGTCCCGGGCCGCTTGCTGGACCACCCGTTCACGCTCTTGAGAAGACTGCCGAGCACACCGTTTTTCCCGGTCGACCTTTCCCTGCCCGATGCCGGAATCATGAGAAGGAAAGCCGGAACCACTGTGATGCTGACCACGAAAGCCGCGAACACACCAACGGCTGCGACAACACCGAACTGCCGGACCGGGGCGATCGCACTGACCACTAGGGCCAATAATCCGGCCATCGTCGTTATGGTCGTAAAAAAACAGGGCCGTAACAGTTTCAGGAGACTCGATCTAAGCGCTTGTTGTCGATTTTCCCCCAACGCGAGCCGGCGGCGAAAACGCACAACGACGTGAATAGTATCCGCAACCCCCACGGCAAGGATTAACGGTATCAGCATCGCCGACACCATTGTCATTTGCCATCCGGCGATACCCATAAAGGCAAAACTCCAAACGACCGCGATTGCGACAACAGCAAGAGGTAGTAGTGACAACCAGATATTGCGCAGCACCGCGAAAGTAAGCAGCAGGATCATGACAACCATGATCGGTACAAGGATGCGCATGTCCTGTCGATTCTTTGCTTGTCCTGCCATGCCCATAACCGGTGCACCGGCAAGAACAAAACTGGCGGCCGTATTCTGTGTTTCGCGCACGGCAATTTCATTGAGCGCCGCGACGAATTGACCCTTGATCTCAGCAGTTTCACCCGCGCGAGAAAGGTAGACGACGATCGCTGCGCCGGAACCATCCGGTGAGACCAGGGTACCGTTCAGAATGGGACTGGCCATCACCGTGTCGCGAAAGTGCGGATTACGAAACCGATCTTCCAGACGCGACGCCAACACCGAACGAGTGATTGAATTTACCCGAAACGCATATTCGAGTTCTGCTGCGGCTGTCGAGATTCGATCGACGATAGATAAGGTCGTTTGATCGAATACGTCGTCATCAAAAACGCCAATCACAATAATTTGGTCGGCCTTAAATTGTTGCGAAAACTGGTCATAGATAGCAAGCTCGGGGTCATCCTCCGAAAACCAGAGCTCAATTGAATTATCAAAATGGACGCGCGCAGCTGGAAACGATGCGGCGACGGTAATCAAGACCACCAACGCGAGTAACCAACGACATCGCTCAAGGATGAATGTGGTGATGCGATCAGTCACTGGATATCTCGTCCGACCTTCCGCCGAGCTGAATCATCATTGCTCGTGCTCGGCCGTCCTCCGTTGTTGTTTGATCTCATCTTTGTATGATGTAAGCCCCGATTCGCCGTAACGCGTCCGGTGCACAACAAGATAGAGAACTGTCGGCACGGCAATAAGTGCAATGCCACCGGTCACAGCAATCACCCAATAAAGCGCTGGGCTGTGTTCCGGCAACAACAGGTTCTCAGCCGCCTTTACCATGGCACCATGAACCGCGCCCATGCTGCCAAACAGAACAGGCGCATAATCAGTCACCGCTTCTTCTGCCGAAGCACCATCGGCAATACGTTTCGTGTATATCGATATGAAACCCGACTTGATCGCGTAGGTCTCGTACCACCAGTTCCAAAACCCAAATACCGAACCAACGATAAACGCTGCCGTGAGAACACTACCCACGCCAGCCTGGTCGACTGGAATCAAGCGTAATGACAGGTATGCAAAAAGCCCCGTCGCAGTGCCAATAACAAAGCCATGATGCGGCCGTAGTCCCCTGATCGTTGGCCAGGTGTTCATCTCCCACAACTGGAGACGGGCAATGCCGACAATGACAAAAATATAGTAGGAAACTACCGGTACGAACATCACGAGAGATGCCACCGCATGATTCCCACCGAGTCGGCCTAACCACAACCAGTACGCAAGCGGAAACAACAATGCGGGAACCGCAAACTGATAGATCTGATAAAAGCGTTTCATGTCCGCAACCCACCGAGCGCTCTTCTTTGCTTCCTGTAAATCTCACGTCGCGACACATAGTTTGAAAGCAGAAAAACACCTGCACGCAGTGGAGACCGCAAGTTCGTTCGTCTGTCATTGATGCGATAAAATATCGACTTCATAGTGTTGAATTTTTGACGAGCTGAAAAACAACCTTCTGTCAGTTCTTCCGCAGTCATATTCTTTGGCTGCATCGTCGCGTCGCCATACTTGAATTCAGGATCCAGCCACCAACGATCATGTAACAGGCGCCCCTCGCGCTCCATACGATCGAACAGTGGCGCGCCCGGCATTGGTGTCAAAGGATTAAAGTTGGCGAGAATAAACTTGTGTCTGATCGCAAAATCGACAGCAATATCGAAGTTCTCAAGAGTGTCGTTTTCACAACCAAACACAAACGTGCCGTAAATCATGATTCCTTCACTCTGAAAGACTGCGATCGCATCGTCATAGGACTGCCACTTCACGTTCCAGCCTTTCTTGATTTCTTTCAGGCTGGCAGGATCCAGAGACTCGAACCCGACCAGGGCGCTAATGCAACCGCTCTCTGCCATCAACCGGACTAGCCCCTGATCTCTCGCGATATCAATTGACACCTGGCACGACCACTTAATTTTGAGAGGAATCAGCGCCTTGAATAATTCCCTCGCTTTGTCTACGTCGACAAAGATATTGTCGTCGACGAGAAAAATATGATTCCTCCCTGAACGACGAATGTCTTCAATAACGTCCGCAACCGGGCGCTGTCTTAGATTATTACCGTAGAACGCCCGAATCGAACAAAAAGAGCAATTGAATTTGCAGCCGCGGCCATACTGAACCAGGGCCATGGGCGCATATTTCTTGCCTTTGAATATTGACCGGTCCGGGAAGACATTTGCCAGCTCCGGAAATTCGGGGCTCTGATACAGCTTTTGCATACTACCGTTCTGAGCATCCTCGAGAATTTGTCGCCAAACACCTTCCGCATCGCCGCGGACAACGGTATCGGCATGCAAAAGTGCTTCATCGGGCAAGAAAGTTGGATGGTATCCGCCAAATACCACAGGAACTCCGCGTCTACGGTACTCGGCGGCTATCTGATAGGCCCTGCGTGCGGTATAGGTTTCGACGGTCATTGCGACCAGGTCTGTCTTCTCGTCCAGAGGAATGGGCTCGAGTCGTTCGTCGTAGAATGTCGTTTCGATGCTATTGGGTGTTAGCGATTTCAGAATAGCGAAGCACAAGGGCTCCATCGCATCTGATGACCGGTCGTCATACAGGTTTGGGCGAATGAACGTGACTTTCATATTGAGCGCTTCCTCTACGAAAAGTCGAACACGACAGCCATACTAACAGGGCGCGCCTGTTAATTAGACAGGCCTTGCATGTTTGCTCCTATTCTCGGCAGAATCGAACACATGCAGAATTTTAGAGTGCCCACGCTTAATCGTGTGTGGAGGACGTATTTCTACTGGTTGCTTTGGATAAGTGTCGCATTTTTTGCGGTTTACCCAACCTGCAACTGGGTAACGATGCAAAGAAGTGATGCCCTCAGCCTTTACGTATCCCCCGAGTTGAGTATTCCGTTCATCCCCGAGTTTGTCTGGGCATATCTTTCGCTTTACCTCCTCTTTCTGATTCCACCCTTTTTCCTGGGCCACCAGCGCATGAACGTTCTGGGACGGCAACTTATCGCAGTAACACTCTTTTGTGGGCTGGTTTTTCTGCTTCTGCCAACGCGGCTCGGATTCGAGCGTGCCATTCCGGCAGATCCCTTTTACAGTGCGCTTTTTGCCAATCTTTTCGCAATCGACCTGCCACATAACATGGTGCCGTCGTTGCACGTCGCGTTTAGCTCGTTGATATTATTTACCTTATTAAATGACTCTCGCTCGGCTCTGGCCAAAGCCATATTCGGAGCATGGCTTGTGCTAATCTGCGCATCAACAATTTTCGTACATCAACATCATTTGCTCGACGTGGCCACAGGGTTACTCGTAGCCGCGTTTTTTTATCGCGTCGCCAGAAAAGGTGAACATCATGTTTAAACGTAATGTTGCTTTATTGTTGCTCCTGATCAGCCCGGCACTCGCCGCACAGGAAACAGATCACGCTATTCACGAAGAACTCCGCAGTGTGCTAAATGGCATCCAGCAAGCAGTCAATTCCGAGGAATACGGGAACCTGGCACAGTACTTCCATGAAAACCTGACCATCACGACCATCAATCAGGAAGTCATCTCCACACGTGCCGGGATAGAACCTTATTTCGATAAGTGGTTTGGGCCAGGCGGCTATCTGAAGACTCTCAAGATGTCACTGGAAGCGGACGACCTCACTGAGTTCTATGCCGACAAGACATTTGGCATTGTGCGCGGCTCAGGCGAAGAAGATTACGTCCTGTCGGATAGCCGCTCCTTCCCGATGAAAACACGCTGGACCGCAACCGTTATCAAAGATACAGACGGGCAGTGGCGGATATTGACGCTCCATATCGGTACCGACTTTCTTGACAATCCGATTCTTGCCGTCGCGGAGGAATCTACGAAATACTTTGGCGTCGCTGGTGGCGCTGCCGGACTTGTGATCGGTATTATGCTTATGTTCCTATTGGGTCGCCGCAAAAGAACCCTGTAATCAGCGAAATTCCAACGTAGCTGCTGCGCCCATCGGCGGCGCGGGTCGCGCGCCGCCCCAAAGCCGAAAATAGATGCGCCAGAACGTCGGCTGCGGTTGCTCCGGGTCCACCAGTTCGGGCAAGTACACCCAAGGCGCTCTGGGATGGCAATGGTGCGCCAGGTGATAGTGGTAATTCAGTGCCAGGCCGCGTGTAAGCGGCAGCGCTTTCAGATTCCACGCACCGTATTTCACGTCACGACGACTCCATGCATGGTCGACGTATTGCAACGCCGACCAATGCAGGGCAAAGGCCCAGTAGCACAAAAGCCAGCCTTGCCACGTAAGATCCAGCAATAACCACAGCACTACGTGGTAGGAAAATGCGTACAGGCACTCGGCCCAGATTTTGAATCGTGAATGCTGTGCGATGTCTCGTACATAGGGCTCAAAACCGAGCTGCCGCGCTGGGCCCTCAATAAAAGCGCGTGACGTATACAACCACGGCGCTACAAGATAAATCAGGTTGCTCACCGGAATACTGAACCAGTAAAAGCCCATCAGATTTCCGGCGTAAACCTGAAAGTTGCGCAGTGCCCTGGATTGATTGGGCAGATAGTAGTCGTAAAGCTCTTCGTCAGTACGATTTCGCCTGTGGTGTCCGAGATGTGCGATTTTTTGCAGCGTGTACGAAGTGGGCAGCGCGGGTGAGCAGAGCGTGCCAAAAATATCATTGCGTATGCGGTTCCTGGAGAAAACGCCGTGCACCGCTTCATGCATCAACGAAAAAGGCGTGTGATTGACGAACGCAAATGCCCAGGCCGCTAACAGTGCCCACCCAAATGAGCTGTGTGAGGCTACCCATAACAGCCCCCACGTCGCCGGCAGCGCAAGCAGAAATATTGCGATATTGCGCTTCTCCGGTATCTCGTATGTTTCCGCCTGTGGCATGACGTGCTTGCTCACTTCAATCCGAACCGCATGCCGTGCTTCTGATAGACCTCGCTACGGAAGATCGAGCTATAGCGCCAATAGACGGCGACACGTTGCAACGTGCGCATGTTGGTCCTGAGATCGGAGAAGCGGCGAAACATTGACGGGATGCTGTTGAAGGTTTTCCTCGCCGCGTGGCACGCATTGGTCAATTCGTCCGGCGTCATATTCTTCGGCACGAAGGCCGCATCGTTAAATCGATAGTCGGGGTGCAACCACCATTTGTCGTCAAACAGCAGCCTGCCCTGCTGTCGTAATTCTTCGTAATGCGGCGTCCCGGGATAAGGCATGAGGATATTGAACGCCGCCAACGTAAAGCGATTCTCAAGTGCGAAATCAAGCGTCGCCATGATCGAATCATAGGTATCGTTGTCGTAGCCCAGTGTAAACGCTGCCCAGGTTTGCATACCGTTCGCGCGAAGAACCTTGATTTCGTGCTCGTAGTTCGAGAACGCTGAAATATTCGGTGACTTCTTGGTTTCCTTCAAACTGTCGAGCGTGATCGATTCGAAACCGGTGACGTTACCCAGGCAGCCACTGTCGGCCATTAGTTTCATGAGACCTTCGTCTTTCGTCACGTCCAGGCTTGCCTGACTAACCCAACTTATGCGCATTGGAATCAGCGCGTGACAAAGTTCTTTCAAGGCTTTCGGGTGCGATGCAATATTATCGTCAACAAAAAAGAACAGCCGTCGATCCTGAGCTTCGATTTCCCGTAACACGTCATCAATTTGACGAACGTAGTGGGTACGATCGAAATACTGTGTTACAGCGCAAAACTGGCAAGTGAACCGACAGCCACGAATATATTGCAGCAGCGTGACCGGCAAGTATCCTTTGCCTCGAAACAGGTCACGTCGCGGCAGTACGCCACCTATTTGACCAATACCAGGTGGACCGCGGTAAACTTTTTCTAACTTCCGGCGGCGCGCATCCTCAACGACCTGCGCCCACACAGTTTCTGCATCGCCTATGAATATGCTGTCAGCGTGCAGTGAAGCCTCTTCCGGAATCAGTGTTGGATGCATGCCGCCGAGAATTACCTGTACACCGCGTTCACGGTATTCCTCGGAGATCTCGTAGGCGCGCCGCGCCGTGTAACTTTCTACTGAAATCGCCACCAGATCGGTGGGTTCGTCGAATGGGATCGTTTCCATTCGATCATCAATGAGCTCACATTCCACATCTGGCGGTGTCATGCCGGCCAGCACCGCGAGCATCAGCGGTTCCATTCTTCCGTGATCGACATACAGGCTGTGTTCACGCCGGCCAATATTTGGCTTGATAAATGTAATCTTCACACGAATACCCTTGGTACACCGCGCAGTGCTTGTACACTAGCGTGCAATACTCTCGAACATCAAGTGATAAAGGAGTTATTCGAGTATGGCTGGAGTCAAAAATCGCGTAGCTCTCATTACAGGCGGCGGCCGCGGCATAGGACGTGCAACAGCAGAACTCCTGACCTCACGTGGCGCCCGAGTCATGTGCGTTGCCCGCAGCGAGAAAGACCTGACAGATACCGGATTCGCCTATTCAGTAGCCGACCTCGGAACTCCAGAGGGTTGTACTCAAGCCGTCGCAGATACAGAGCAACAACTCGGACCCATCGACATCCTCATCTGCAACCACGGTATCGGCTCCGCCCATGAAAAGGTCGTCTGGGAGCAGCAACCAGAGCTCTGGAGTGAATCGATGCGAGTCAATCTCGACGGACCGTTCCATCTCTCAAGACTCGTGTTACCTGGAATGGTTGAAAGACAATACGGGCGTGCTGTTTATACAAGCTCAACCGCCAGCCTGGTCGCCGAACACGCAGGCTGCGCTTACAACAGCTCTAAAGCAGGATTGCTGGGGCTGATGCGCTCTGTCGCTGTTGACGGCGGACCTTACGGTATCACTTCGAATGCCGTTCTACCCGGCTGGGTTCGGACAGAGATGGCCGAACGTTCAGCCCGCCAGGAAGCGAAGGATCGGGATATTTCAACTGAGCAAGTCTGGGAGGAACGCGCGGCATTGTATCCACCAGGCCGTGTTGCCACGCCGCAGGAAGTCGCCGAGATGATCGCTTTCCTGGCGTCCGAGGAATCCAGCGGTGTCAGTGGTGAGGCAATCCGGGTTGCGCTCGGCAGCGTGTGCTAATGCCAATGCGCGAACTAAGACTACTGCTCCCCTGCCTACTGGTTTCTACAAACCTGTGGGCGGATCAAGCAGCACTCTCGCTACATTCGAGTACGCTGCCGTCTCTGCCTGCACCGGTTGCCAATAACGCTGTAACTACAGTGACCGTCGATGATATCGAATACCTCGTTAGCTTCGCCGGCATTGGCAGTGGACTCGAACATTCAGACACCCACGCCCGAACCTTCGTACATCGTAACGGGGACAGCGATTGGGTTGAGCACAGGCCGATACCGGGTGTTGTCGGCCGCCTTGCGACAACCGCGGCTTCAGTCGGCGAACTTGCTTATGTCTTCGGCGGCTACTCGGTAGCAGAGGATGGCACTGAGATATCAACGCCGTGGGTGCATTCATTTGACCCGGTTGCAGGGGTGTTTGCCGAACTCAGCCCGATGCCGGTTCCCGTCGATGACGCCGTATCGTTCACCTATGAGGACCGCTACATTTATCTGATTAGCGGCTGGCATGACCTGGGTAATGTAAACCTCGTACAACGATATGACACTGTGTCCGATACTTGGACTCAAGCGACGCCAATCCCGGGAACATCGTTGTTCGGTCACGCCGGTGGAATCGTTGGCAACAACGTCGTTTACTGTGATGGTGTTGCCGTAGTTCCGCATGCGGACCGGTCGAGAAGCTTTGCTGCAAGTGACGAGTGCTGGTTGGGAATAATCAATGGCAAAGACAGTCGTCGAATTGACTGGCGTCCGATTAAAAACCATCCCGGCCTGCCGCGCTATAGAATGGCGGCTGCAGGACTGCCCTCGCTAAACGGCGTATTGTTCGTTGGCGGTAGCGAGAACCCGTACAACTTCGATGGTATTGGATATGACGGCAATCCTTCTGAGCCTGCAAAGCATGGCTTGTTATTCGACCTTGAGACATCCACGTGGCAGGTCCTGAGACAAGGCGGCGCCGCATCGATGGACCACCGCGGACTGGTGTCGTTTGGCGGCGGCTGGGTAATTACCGGCGGCATGTTAGCCGGGCAGACGGTCACCGATACAGTCACTCAATATTTGTTACGCTGATAGTATGAAAACCGTATTTGACGCATCCAGCAATATCGAAGCTCACCTTGTCATGCACCAGCTGCAGCAGGCAGGAATAGAAGCGACTATTCAGGGTGAGTTCCTGCAAGGTGGCATTGGAGAACTTCCGGCTGCCGGCAATATCCGCGTCCTGGTCGATGAGAAAGACGTGGCCGAAGCACGTCAGGTTATCGCCGATTGGGACGCTGCTGGCGATTAAGCCAGCAACGTCCCATCACAGGTACTAACGGTCTTTAGAAATACCGATTGATCGCAAAGACAACCCAAGTCGTAATTTCAGGTCATCATCGCGAAAGCGAACTTCATCGCTACTGAACGGGTTGTACATCTCGCGCATTACCGACTGAGATACTGCAGCCCAACCCCTGGACACGAAATCAGAATCCATCCCAACGACTGCATAACCCAGCCGATCGCGGCCCGGATAACACTGCGAGATAAATCCACCCCAGCAATAATCCCCGTTGCGGTTATTGTCGGGACCCCAGGACACCCCTATACCGGCACTCAACATCGCCGACGTAAATGCCTGGGAAACGGTCTTGGCGGTATGTTTGCAGACCGACAAGTCTCCCTGCCCCAGATTAATCGCCCAGGGCCCTGACCGATTCGGGCCGTATACCGCCGCTGCAGATACTTCTGCATATATAACTCGCGCGAGTCTCGCACAACCATCGACCGTAATGGGTGAGAGCTGCGCACGTGTCTGAGAGGCTGCCAACCCCAGCACTAATGGAATAATCAGTGCGGCAAATATCCTTTTCGCCATCGTCCTTCTCCTTCACTTGTATGAGTGATGAGAATCGAACGAACGACGAGATTTGGACAGCGCCAAATCTCGTCGATTTGTCGAGAAGTTGTTACACGTACTTCAAGATCGCGACGATCAGCACCCAAATCGACATGACTGCACCAGGCAGAAACGACAGCGAGAAGCCAAGTGTTCGGGTCGATGGGTCTTTCAAGTACTCTGCGCGATAGATGAATCGGCCAATGAGATACACAACACCCATACCGGCACCCCAAAGCGGATTCACGTAATGCGCGTACATCCAGAGCGCCGGAATCAATACGATGAGCTGCTCCAGCGTATTCTGGTGCACGCGGTTGACGCGATCAAATTCTGCGTCGCCCGACATGGTCGGCGCCTTGACCCCATACTTTTGGTGCGCCCCACCGACCTGAATGCCAAAAAACATGTATTGCATCAGCGCCAGGACTGTAACGATTACAACTGCTTCCATGATTTATTCACCCCTTGAGGCTGTTTTTCTAATTTAGTGTAACTTTTCCCGCTTGGCCATTAATATGGCACCACGATGGCCAGCAACCCTACCGCAAAATTAAGCACATTTCTGTTTGGCCGGATTCTAGGGCCAAAGAAGCACGAGTACGCGGCCGTTGCCTGGTCCTTTGCGTATTTCTTTTGTGTCCTTGCCTCGTACTACATCCTCCGCCCTATCCGTGAAGCAATGGCCGTCGGTAGCGGCCCTGATACGATCCCGTATCTGTTTATGGGCACTTTTGCCGTAATGATGCTCGCGACACCAATATTCGGCTGGGTCACATCACGCTATCCAAGGCGCAGCTTCTTACCCTGGATAAACCTGTTTTTCGTGTCGAATATCCTGATCTTTTGGTTCTTTTTCGCCAAGTACGTTAACGATGATGCAGACCACATCTGGCTTGGACGGGCATTTTTTGTCTGGCTCAGCGTGTTCAACCTTTTCGTCGTATCCGTTTTTTGGAGCTTCATGGCGGATATCTACACCCGCGAACAGGCGAGGCGTCTGTTCGGTTTCATCACTGCAGGCGGCAGCATCGGCGCTCTGATCGGAAGCGCGGCCACCAACGCGATCGTTGTAGATATCGGCCGCCAAAACCTGTTTCCTATCGCGGCCGTGATTCTGACTCTGGCTGTCCTGTGTATTTACAAGCTAAGGCGATGGGTGGCACATGAACACGAAGCGGAGATTAGCGATACCGTTGAAAGCAGCAGACCGCTCGGCGGCAGTCCGCTAAGCGGCGTCACGCACGTTTTCGGCTCCAATTACTTTTTGGGAATCGTAGCTTGCTCGATAGTCGCGAGTTTGCTCGGGACCGCCCTTTACATTTTTGCCGCACAGTTGGTCGAGGACTCAATCTCTGACGCTGATGAGCGAATTGAGTTCTTTTCCAACATCAACTTCTGGACCAACTTATTTGCGCTGTTTGGCCAGATGTTCATCGTCAAGCAAATTGTTTTGCGATTCGGGATCGGCCGATCGCTGGCACTATTGCCGATAGTCTCTATAGCTGGGTTCGTGCTGTTGGCATTTGACCCGGTACTCGGTGTTGTAGCATTCCTGACTATTGCGCGCAGATCGCTTGGTTTCAGTTTCAGTAAGCCATCCACTGACATGTTGTACTCGGTCGTCACACCCGAAGAAAAATACAAGACCAAGAACTTTATCGAAACGGTCATCTACCGCTTCGGCGATATTATCGGCGCATGGTCGGTCCAGCTAATGATGGTCTTGGGTATGGTGGGAGTATCAGTCGCCATGCTGCCATTCGCAGCGGTTTGGGCGGTTGTCGCATTGTGGCTGGGGCGTGACTATAAACGACAGGCATTGGCACTTAGGAGTCAGGGCGTCGAATGAAAAAAAACAATTGGAGTCGTCGCCAAATATTGGGCGCGGGCCTCGCTCTCGCCACCGCGCCGCGGCTGGCGATCACCGCTGAGCGCGAAAACATGATGAGTAAAACCATCCCGAGCAGCGGTGAATCACTGCCAGTAGTCGGGCTCGGGACCTACAATGTTTTCGATGTTGAAAGCACACCGGCTGAAATAGAACTTCGCAGGAAGATAGTCGAACTGCTGACGCGAAGTTGTGGCAGCCTCCTCGACACCTCACCGATGTACAACCGCTCCGAAAAAATTATCGGTGACATTGTCGGCTCCGGCACTGATCGAGAATCGCTCTTCCTCGCCACCAAAGTTTGGACGCATGGCAAAGAGGCCGGAATCAGGCAGATGCAACGCTCGGCTGAATTGATGCAAACCAACGTCATCGATCTCATGCAGGTGCACAACCTGCGCGATACGGCATTGCATATGGAGACAATTCGCGAGTGGCAGGAGTCGGGTCAAATTCGCTACAGTGGGCTGACGCATTACACCGCAGGAGCGCATGGTGCTCTAGCCCGCGAAATGGAACGTTTCAAACCAGACTTTATTCAGATCAATTACTCAATGGGTGAGCGCCAGGCAGAAGAGCATCTCTTGCCATTGGCGAAAGACCTCGGCGTCGCGGTTCTCATCAATCGACCCTTTCAGACTGGTACCTTGTTCCGCGCCGTGTCTGGAATTGAGATACCGGACTGGGCAAAGGAATTTGCGGCCAGCTGGGGACAGTTCTTTCTCAAATTTATCATTAGCCATCCAGCGGTCACTTGTGTGATCCCTGCAACGAGCAAAACAAAACATATGATCGACAACCTCGGTACCGGCACGGGCATCCTGCCCGACCAAGCCATGCGCAAGCGCATGTCAGATTTCTTCGCGAGTATTTAGTGGTCCTTCAAGATGATAATTGTGGGTTCAGCGCTGCTGTGGGCTTTCGCGGCAAGGCATAGTGCGCAGTGAATGGCGAGTCCTTTACAAGCGCTGTAACGCAGCAGCGGAAGCCCACAGCAGCGCCCTTTGGGTTGGCTTGTTAGCGCCCATGGACGTCGTTGCAGCTCTTGCCAAGGACTCGCCATTACCTGCGAGCTGCGCCTTGCCATGAACACTGACAAGCCAACTGAACCCATAATTATCACCTTGAAGGACCACTAAAATGCAAAACGCCACATTGATTCGTCGCATCGCGGCGATGCTTTACGATTCGTTGCTCGTCTTCGCCTGCCTGGTCATGCTCGCGATAATTTCAACGGCGTACCTGGATGGGGAAAGCGTATACGCGGGCGGCCCGGCCTATGTACTTGCATACAACATCATCAGGTTCTTGATCATCTTCCTGTTCTTTGTCCTGTATTGGTCGCGCGGCGGCCGCACATTGGGCATGCAATCCTGGCGACTGCAGCTCGAAACAATGGATGGCGAAAGAGCCAGTCTTGGGGCTGCGACTATTCGGTTCTTCGCAGCACTGCTGTCGTGGGCACCAGTGGGCCTTGGGTTTCTTTGGTCACTCTGGGACAAGGACAGGCTGACCTGGCACGATCGCATCAGCAAGACGCAGCTCGTGTACTACCCCAAGGCGGACGACTAGTGTACCTCGTCACAATATGAGTGACGAGGTACACTAGCGTATTCGCGACAGTGCTAATACCGTCACCAGTGCCAGCGTGACCGTTGGCAGCCAGGTGACCAGAATCGGATTTAGGTTGAACACCTGCCCGGAGTTGGCAAGCGTTTCGCTAGCCAGATAGTACGCCAGACCGATCACCACACCGATCATCAGCCGTCCGCCGGTGCCGCCGGTTCGCAGTGAACCGAATACAAACGCCAGAGCCAGAATTGGCATGATCAATACCGTGAACGTGCGTGACACGCGGTACCAGAATTCCGTCTCGTACTTTGTCGCATCCAGGCTGTTGCGATCCAGATAGTCAATATAGCTAAGCAATTCCCTGGCAGAAAGACTGAGCGGCTTCGCAATAGAGCTTCCCAAAAGATCAGAGTTCACCTCAAACGACTCGACTGAACGGGACGCCTGCAAAACCTGCACACCATCACGATGAAATTGAGTTTCCCGCAGATTCTCCAAAATCCAGTTGTCGCTTTCATCGATCCCGGAATTCTCTGCTACGGCGATCGATTCCAGGCGGTCCTCGTCAAATTTGTAAATGTACAGACTGCCGAAATCAAACTCGGGATTGACCCTCTCCAGATGCAGATAGGTCGACCCGTCCTTAACCCAGGCTTCATTGCCGAGACGTGAATCTTCCTTTTGATAGCGCGCTTCCATGCGCATATTGCGCGCATAGGAGTCGAGCGGCGGTCCGATGAACTCGCCCAGTAAACCGGTAAGCACGAGCAGCAACGCCCCTGACAATGCCACCATGCTCGACAATTCGCGCACGGAAAGCCCGGCGGATCGCATTACAATGATTTCGCTGTTGCCAGCCATTGCACCCAGTCCCAGCAGCGATCCGATCAACGCCGCAATCGGCAACATCGCGAATGCAAGATTAGGTAGCCGCAAGACTGTATAGAGTATCGCCTGCGCTGTCTGATAATCGCCTTTTGCGTCATCGAGTTCCGCAATGAATTCGAAAAGGCCAGCTAACGCCAGCAGCACAACAAGTACCAGCGCAGTGCTCGCGAGAATCGTGCGCATCATGTACTGACTGAGAATGCCGGTCATCTGAATATTCTCTTGTGATAGCCGTTCTGCACGGCCAACAGACCAAGCGCAAACAGCAGCATACCGCCGTGCACCCACCACATTCCCAGCGCCGGTGAGATGGTCGATTGCTCGATCCACGCCTTAGCTGCGCTCATCATGTTCAGGTAAATAATAAAAACCAGCAGTCCGATCGCAAGTCGACCATAGCGCCCGGCTCGAGGTCGACTTTGGCTCAACGGCACCGCAAGTATCGCCAGAATAATGGTGGATAGCGGAACCCCGAGTCGCCACTGAAATTCAGCAATATGCTCGGGTTCATCGGAGCGCATCAAATCGAGGAATGCCATTGCGCGCGGTCGCGGCTCTGACGTCTCCAGGCTGGGTAGTCTGTAAGGGACACCATGCTCAGCGAATTCGATGACACGAAATTCGGTGGTTCCAGGCACGCCTTCATAACGTCGCCCATCGCGCAGGACCAGCAGACGCACATCCGAGTCGTCGGATTCAACCATCTCACCAATTTCTGCAATGACAACTTCGATAGACCCGTCATTGACCCGCCGCTGCATGAACACCTTTTCCATTTGGCCTTGTGGCGTAACGCCGTGGCCATACACAACCGCATGATCGGGCCCGAAGACGGTAAACTGCCCCGGCTCAATACTGGCCAGATCCGCCTGTCGACGGGCTTCCGCACCGATCCGGTCCACATTGGTCATCGCCCAGGGTCCGCCTTCGATCGATAACCAGGCGACACCGAGTACCAGCGGCAGCATCAGCCAGCTCAGGGGTCTGTAAATTCCTGATGGACCTACCCGGCAAGCCATCATGGCCGGCAGTTCACTGTCCCGATACAGGCGGCCAAGCGCCAGCATGACCGCCAGGAACAGGCCAATAGGCACCAGAATGGTCAAATACTGCACTGCCGACAGCCCGATCACATCAAATGCCGCATCTTTGGGCAATTTGCCCTTGGCAACGTCACCCAATACTCGTGCAAATTGATTGGTGAGCAGGATCAGCAAAAGCACCATCGTGACCCCAAGCCAGGCCGAGGCGATTTCGCGAAATATATACCGATCAAGGATTCGGGTCATCGGTGTCCGGGAATGACGTAGCTGTAGGTAGCTGAATTGGTTAGACTACCGCTTTTATTTTGTCCGTGACAGTCTCGGAACGATTACCAGATCAATAAGCAAGGCCAATTGGGAAAATATGAAATATTTTACAACTACGAGCAAGGCATCCCGCCGGGCTGTTGATTGCGTCATCGTCGGCGTATACAGCCGCGGTAAATTGGGCGTCGGCGCTGCCGATATTGACGCAGCCAGTAAGGGGCACATCCACGATCTCATCAAGTCGGGTGATGTTGCAGGCGCTCCAGGTCGGGTTGCCGTATTAACGGCGGTGCCGGGTGTCAAAGCTGCCAGGGTTGTAGTTGTCGGCCTGGGCAAATCCGGCAGGCTGGATGCCATCGCTTTCCGCAAAGCCGTCGCGGCCGCCACGCAAGCCATCGCCAATACAAAAACCAGGCAGATTCTAAATTGCCTGACCCTCGAGCCAGTCAGCAATTGTGACCCTTATTATCTGGCGCGGCACACCGTTGAATGCATCGGCGATGCGCTGTACCGCTTCGACCAGATGAAGAGTGGTCGCAAGAAACCAGCGATGCCATTGAACACCATCGGTCTTGCCATCGCGAAACGCGGCGACGCTGCCAAAGCGACTCGTGGTGCCGAACACGGCGGCGGCATCTGTGCTGGTGTGTCACTCGCGAAGGATCTCGGAAACTTGCCAGCCAACGTCTGCACACCTTCCTACCTGGCGCGCGTCGCGAAGAAACTCGCAAGCGGCAATGGAAAATTGTCTACCCGTATCCTTAGTGAGTCCGAGATGAAAAAACTCGGCATGGGTTCGCTGCTATCGGTTACGGCTGGTGCTGTAGAGCCTGCGAAGCTTATCGTCATGCAATACAAAGGTGCCGGCAGTGACAAACCTGTCGTGCTGGTCGGTAAAGGCGTGACTTTTGACACCGGTGGTATCTCGTTGAAGCCCGGTGCTGGCATGGACGAGATGAAATTCGACATGTGCGGAGCAGCAAGCGTCATCGGCACGATGGCTGCTATCACGAAGATGAAGCTGCCGATCAATGTGAACGTCGTTGTTCCTGCCGTTGTTAACATGCCTGCTGGCAATGCCACCAACCCGGGCGACATCGTCAAGAGCATGTCAGGCCAGACTATAGAAGTGCTGAATACAGACGCTGAAGGTCGCCTTATTCTGTGCGATGCGCTGACCTATTCGAAGCGCTTCAAGCCAGCAGCTATCATCGACGTTGCAACACTCACAGGTGCCTGCGTTGTCGCGCTCGGCAATCACCGTTGTGCGATCTATTCAAACAACGACGATCTGCAGGACGAAATTTTCGCGTCCAGCAGGAGCTCGGAAGACATCGGATGGCCGATGCCGATGGGTGACCAGTACGCTGCGCAACTCAAGAGCAATTTTGCCGATATGGCCAATATTGGCGGACCAGGCGGCGGTTCCGTCACGGCCGCCTGTTTCCTCGGCAAGTTCACCGACGGCATGAAGTGGGCGCATCTGGATATTGCTGGTGTGGCCTGGAAGTCGGGTGCTCAGAAAGGCGCTACCGGGCGACCTGTTCCGCTGCTGTCGGAGTTCCTGCTCTCTCGTGCCGGCGTACTGCCCTGACATCGCACGTGATTCAAGTCGACTTTTACGTTCTCGACCGGGTCGACGAACACGCGAGAAACACGCTTGCCTGTAAGCTGGCCGAGAAGGCCTGGCGGCTGGAGAACACCATTCACATTCATACGACGACGCGAGAAGACGCCAAACGTCTCGACGAACTCCTGTGGACGTTTCGTGAGGGCAGCTTCGTGCCGCACGAATTGATAGGGGGCGACACTGACGCTCCTGTGACGATTGGATTTGGCGAGTCCGCCGTTGCGCCGCGTGATCTTCTGATTACGCTCTGCGATGAAATTCCTGCGTTTGCCGAGTCTTTTCCCCGTGTTGCGGAACTCGTAAGCTCCGATGAAGAAAGTCGGGCGAAAAGCCGGCAAAGATATGCAACCTACCGTGACCAGGGTCACAAGCTGACGACACACAAGATCTGATGGACAAGTCCTACCAGCCACAAGACATCGAACAGCGCATCTACGAGCGCTGGGAAGAACAAGGCTATTTCGCGCCGCAAGGTGAAGGTAGCCCTTACTGCATCATGATTCCGCCCCCGAACGTGACGGGCACATTGCACATGGGCCACGCGTTCCAGGACACCATTATGGACACGCTCACTCGCTACCACCGCATGAAAGGCCACCGTGCACTCTGGCAACCGGGCATGGATCACGCCGGCATCGCCACGCAAATGGTGGTTGAGCGCCTGCTGAATGCCGAAGGAAAGTCCAAACGAGACCTTGGCCGAGAGAAATTCGTCGAGCGCGTTTGGCAGTGGAAAGAAGAGTCCGGCGGAAAAATTGCGAATCAAACGCGCAGATTGGGTGCATCCGTCGACTGGACCCGTGACCGCTTCACAATGGATGACGGCTTATCCGAAGCCGTCCGCAAGGTCTTTGTGCACTTGCATGACGAAGGTCTGATCTATCGCGGCAAGCGCCTGGTGAACTGGGACCCGGTATTGCACACCGCACTGTCGGATCTCGAAGTTTTGTCAGAGGACGAAAGCGGCAGCTTGTGGCATTTTCGCTACCCGCTGGCTTCCGGAGATGGACACCTTACCGTTGCAACAACTCGCCCGGAAACCATGCTTGGCGATAGCGCGGTTGCCGTGCACCCGGACGACGAGCGTTACAAAGACCTGGTCGGACAAGAAATTGTCCTGCCAATCGTAGGTCGACGTATTCCCATTATTGCAGATGATTACGTCGATCCGGAGTTTGGTACGGGTTGCGTAAAGATTACGCCAGCGCACGATTTTAATGACTATGACATTGGCAAACGTCACGACCTGTCGATATACAACATCTTGACCGACGATGCCGCGCTCAACGACGACGTGCCCGAAGAGTATCGCGGCATGGACCGCTTCGACGCGCGCAAGGCAATTGTTGCCGAATTCGAATCGCTGGGCCTGCTCGAGAAAATCGAAGACTACGTTGTCAAGATTCCCCGTGGCGATCGCAGCAACGCCGTGGTCGAGCCTTATCTTACGGATCAGTGGTACGTGAAAATCGAGCCACTGGCCAAGCCCGCTATCGAAGCCGTCGAAACGGGCCGCATCAAGTTTGTTCCGGAAAATTGGTCGAAGACCTACTTCGACTGGATGTACAACATTCAGGACTGGTGCATTAGCCGGCAGCTCTGGTGGGGACATCGAATTCCCGCCTGGTACGACGATGCTGGCAATATCTATGTCGGACATAGCGAGGCGGACGTCCGCGAGAAATACTCGCTTGGCGATGTTGCCCTGCGCCAGGACGAAGACGTACTGGACACCTGGTTCTCGTCAGCTCTATGGCCGTTCAGCACCCTTGGATGGCCCGACAAGACGGATGCCCTGAAGGAATTTTATCCCGGCAATGTCCTTGTTACCGGATTCGATATCATTTTCTTCTGGGTCGCACGCATGATCATGTTCGGCCTGAAATTCATGGATGACGTGCCGTTCCGTGAAGTCTATATTCACGGCCTGATCCGCGATCAGGATGGCGACAAGATGTCTAAATCCAAGGGCAACGTGCTGGACCCGATTGATCTGATCGATGGCATTGATCTTGAATCGCTCGTCGAGAAACGCACCACCGGGTTGATGCAGGATCACCTCGCACCGAAAGTTGAAAAGGCGACGCGTAAACACTTTCCTGATGGCATAAATCAATTCGGTACCGACGCCCTGCGCCTGACTTTCGCTGCGCTTGCAACGACCGGCCGCGACATACGATTCGACCTTGGACGGATCGAGGGCTACAAGAACTTCTGTAACAAACTCTGGAACGCTGCGCGTTACGTACTGATGAACACAGAGTCGCTTGATGCAGGTGAGGTGGAGTTTAGTTCAGCCGATCGCTGGATCAAGTCACGATTCAACAGTGCCACCGCTGACATGCATCAGCACATGGCAAGCTATCGACTCGATCTTGCATTGCAATCTGCGTACGAGTTTACCTGGCACGAGTTTTGCGACTGGTACCTCGAACTTTCGAAGCCGATACTGCAATCAGACGAATCGTCGGACGCTCAAAAACGCGGCACTCGACGAACGCTGATTGAGGTTCTTGAGGCGACACTGCGCCTGCTACATCCAATCATGCCGTTCGTCACCGAAGAAATCTGGCAGACAGTAGCACCGCGCGCCAACATTGAAGGTGCTTCGATCATGTTACGCCCTTACCCCAAGGTTGACGCCGGCGCGACTGACGAGGACGCCGTTGCCGACATTGAGTGGGTACAGCAATTCATACTGGGAATCCGGCAGATTCGAGGAGAAATGGATATTTCGCCAGGTAAACCGCTACCTGTAATCTTGCAAGGTGCGGGCAGTAGCGATCGAAAACGTGCAGATGCCGAAGCTCTACTTCTGCAACGTGTCGGTCGAGTTGAATCCATAACATTACTCGGCGACGATGAAGAGCCGCCCGCTGCCGCGACGGCTTTGTTGGGTGGTATGCGCCTGCTGGTTCCGATGAAGGGACTTATCGACGTGGACGCTGAGCGCACACGGCTGACAAAGCATCAGGACAAGATAGAAATTGATCTGCAACGCAGTTCCGCCAAGCTAAAGAACGAGAAATTTGTAAACAATGCCCCGGCAGATGTGGTCACACAGGAACGAGATCGAGTTTCTGAGTTCGAGAAAGCTATTGCTCAATTGACCGAGCAACTCAAAAAACTTGAGGAACTTGAGGAACTTGTCTGATACAAAGTCGTTTACTGAGTACTGCATCACACTCTAACCGGCGAGCCAGTGCAAATTGACCGCGTATCGGCGACGATATCGGTCGGAGGACCATTGTATGCAGCGCGGTAACACACTTGAGAATCTGCCCAGCAGTCTGGACGCACAACACGGCGCCGTTGAGCGTGCTCGAAAAGCGTTAGCAAGTATTATTCTTGGCAAGGACGAGCAGATCACCCTGGCACTGTCGTGTTTGCTCGCTCGAGGACATTTGCTGATCGAAGACCTGCCAGGACTTGGCAAGACGATGCTCGCACAGTCCCTCGCCAGGACACTCGGCCTCGGCTTTCGCCGTATCCAGTTTACAAGTGATTTACTGCCAGCTGACATCATTGGTGTTTCTGTTTTTCGACAGAATAATGGCGAGTTTGAATTCCAGCCGGGCCCGATTTTCTCGCAGCTTATTCTCGCAGACGAGGTCAATCGAGCGACACCGAAAGCGCAGAGCGCACTGCTCGAAGCGATGGAGGAATACCAGGTCTCTGTCGATGGTGACACGCGACCGTTACCGGAACCATTCTTTGTCGTCGCGACGCAGAATCCCGGCGACCAGATCGGCACGTTCCCGCTACCCGAATCACAGCTGGATCGCTTCCTCATGCGAATCGCCATGGGTTACCCGGACGAGGCCAGCGAGCGTGAACTCATTGCGGGTGGAGACCGACGACTGATGTTCGATGACATTGCAGCGGTCGCGGCGCCGGAAACACTAATCGAATTGCAGAAATCCGTTCGTAAACAGAACGTAAGTGACGCGCTGATCGATTACGTCCAGGCACTGGTCAGACACACACGTGAATCAGCCGAAATAGATGTTGGCCTGTCGCCTCGTGGCGCTCAGGCACTGGTAGCAGCAGCACGCTCACGATCTTTCATAGAGAATCATTCTGGTGTCTATCCGGATGATATTCAGGCCGTGTTTGAGTCAGTTGCGGGGCACAGACTGAAGCCGGCTGGTAGCACACGTTTCCGTAGTCCATCTGAACTTTGTCAGCATGTCCTCGATTCTGTGGCAATACCCTAGCCGACTCGTCGGCAGCGTACGGGACCGCGCGACTCTGCGTGCTCGACGTTGGGCACGCAAACGCCAGGGCACCGACGCAGCGACAACCGAACTACGCCCGCGCCGCGTCTACATCCTGCCTACAGGCGTCGGACTCGTATTCGGGCTGATGGCATTTGCGATGTTGTTAGGCTCAATGAACTACAACAACAACCTGTCGTTCATCCTCACATTCATTCTCATCGGCATCGGCTTTGTTTCTATGCACCAATGCCAGCGCAACCTGGTCGGCCTCGAATTAGCTTTCGCTGGAACTGACCCGGTCTTCGCCGGTCAGGCGATTCGTTTTCGCGTTGCGATTACCAATCAGTCCAAAAGCGCGCGCTATGGCATTCGCATCTACCACGATAAGACAGAAAGCGACGTCCACGACCTGCAACCTGGTGAAAGCAAGATTTTCATACTACCTGTATCCACCGATCGTCGCGGCTGGGTGCAACTCGAACGCTTCGGCATTCGCACCTTATTTCCTTTCGAGCTGTTTCGCTCATGGGCCTGGTTACACATGGACCTGAGAGGACTGGTGTATCCGGATCCGGCTGAGAATCCGCCGGCAGCACCACCGTCACGAGTTGCTCAAGGCCACCGGCAACACGATGCACGCGGAGAAGAGGACTTCGCGGGCCTTAGAAAATATCATGCCGGCGACTCACCCCGGCACGTCGCATGGAAGGCCTACGCACGCAGTGGCCAATTACTGTCCAAGCAGTTTGCGGGAGCTGATACCAGTAGCCAGTGGTTCGATTTCGACGAGATCGAAGCGGCCGGCACTGAGACACGGCTTTCTGTACTGACGCGATGGATTGTCAACGCCGATCAAACGCGGGAAGACTATGGATTGCGAATTCCCGGTTTTGAATTTCCGCCGGCACACGGCGATGAGCAGCGACGGCAGTGCCTTGAGGCACTTGCCCTGTTCGATGAGAAAGCGTCGTGAGGGTGCAACCACGAGGAACTGATGGCTCGCTACTGACCAGCTTGCCGTGGACGATGGGAGCGCTGGCTGTATCGCTGGCACCGCACGTACCGTATCTCCCGTTTTGGATTTCCGGCGCGTTTATTGGCTGCGCTGTTTGGCGTTACGTAATCGAAAGACGGCGTCGCATGCTGCCATCGCGTTGGGTACGTGGCGGACTGGCGCTGGTATGCTTTCTGGGCGTCTTCGGCACCTATTCATCCATTAGTGGCGTTGGCCCGGGCTCTGCGTTGCTGGCGATTATGGCCGCTCTCAAATTGCTGGAGACACGCAGACGACGGGATCAGTTCGTCCTGCTATTTATTTCCATCTTCCTGGTGATGTCTTCGCTGCTTCGCGAACAGTATCTTTGGTCTCTACCTTACGTGATAGGCAGCACGCTGATTATCCTGACCGCCTGGCTGCGGATGTCAGCAGGGGCCAGTGAAACTGCGAAGCAAAGTTTCACGACCAGTGGCCGACTGCTCTTGTATGCCGCACCTCTCGCGATCGCCATGTGGGTACTTTTTCCGCGCCTGTCATCACCGTTCTGGGCTGTACCTATCGATACCAGTCGAGCAACTTCAGGCCTGAGTGACACGATGAGCCCCGGTGACATCAGTTCCCTCTCAATGTCGGATGAGGTCGCGTTCCGCGTGCAATTCGACGGCGAAGTACCGGAGTCCCGCGATCTATATTGGCGTGGTCTCATCATGACGCGCTTCAACGGTCGTACGTGGACAGGATCCGAGCCCAGGGTTGGCACTCCCGTTGAAGATCAAATTTCTTTCAGGGGTGAGCCGGTTTCTTATGAGCTGACACTGGAGCCAACGCGGCAGCAGTGGATCTTCGCACTGGACATGCCCGAGGAGTGGTCGATCAAACGCGTATTCATGGGGCCTCAGCAGCAACTTGTTCACGTAACTCCGATTGAGCAACGTGTGGCTTACCGTGTCACCTCGTATACAGACTACGTTGTGCAATCCCGGCTGCCATCGATCTACCGCAAGTGGTACACCAGCGTTCCAGCAGATGGCAATCGGCGCTCCGCTGAACTGGCACGGCAAATGCGCGAGAATGCTGGCTCGGACACGGCCTACATAGACGCCGTACTCGCGAAGTTTCATAAAGAAGAGTACTTCTATACGTTGCAGCCGCCACCGTTAGGCAGCAGTCCTGTCGATCGATTCCTGTTCGATACAAAGCGAGGTTTCTGCGAACACTACGCATCGGCGTTCGCTTTCATGATGCGTAGTGCCGGCATTCCGTCACGAATTGTTCTCGGCTATCAGGGTGGTGAGATTAATCCCATTGGCGGACACCTCATTGTGCGTCAGTCTGATGCCCATGCATGGACAGAAGTATGGCTCGAACGCTACGGCTGGTACCGCGTCGACCCAACAGCCGCCGTAGCGCCGGAACGCATTGAGTACGGCACACGCGGTGCGGCGCTGGACGGCGTCGGAGAACTCTGGGGGTTTACTGCGCCTCCGCAGTTCCTGCGCGACCTGACGATGACCTGGGACGCGTTGAACGCCAAATGGAACGAATGGGTATTGGGATATGGGCCCGAAACGCAAAGCAAGTTCCTGGAGTGGCTCGGCATGGTCGACCCTAACTGGCGAAAGATGTTGCTGACATTGGTCGGCAGCGTCGTCGCATTAATACTCATGATCAGTGCTTTCATGATGCTGCGCTACCGCCCGCCGGCAAAAGATCGCGCATCAATTTTGTACAACAAATTTATCAAGAAGACCGGTTTGACGCGACGAATCGGCGAGGCCGAGCAGGAGTTTGCTCTGCGAGTAACGACCGGGAGCCATATACCGAATGACAAGGTGGCATCAGTGACCGTTGCATATTTGGATGCCCGCTACGGTGTCGAGGAAACAAACGCTGTACGCCGGCTGGAAACAGCAGTCGCTGCTATTTCGAGTCGGTAATTGCCCTCAATTCAACTGCTCGAGTCAACTCGATTCTTGACAAATTTTGTGTAAATGATTATTGACGCGACGAAACCAACACTGCAGATGGCGGCGGTTGTCAGAAAGAAGTAGCGATATCCTGTTTGACCGGGAAACGCGTCCAACAACACGCCACCCAGCAACGGCATGAATATATCCGGTGTAAAGCCAATCGTAGAAACGATGCCTGCAGCAGTCCCGGTAACAGCCAGTGGAATCCCACCCTCTTCCAGCAAGGCAAAGTAAATTCCTCGCATTGCGAACACTGCCAGTGACGCAACAGCAACGTTAAGCAACATAACAGGAAGCCAACTCGCTGCTCCGGGTAACACCGCAAAGAAACTGAAGCTTGCAATCAACACAAAAAATAAAACGGCGACTGATCTTGCAATACCGAACTTGTCGGCAATGAATCCTGCAACCACCGCCGCCAGCGGCTTGAGCCATATTTTGCCCACACTGATTACTGCAGCAATCGTAACGCTCAGCATGAAAATGTCTGACGAGTATGAAGTGAATCGAAATGTTCCCCAGTACGCACAGTAGCCGGTAAGCACCACTATCCCTATCAACCAGACGATCGGCATTTTGAGCGTGCTCACGATTTCGTTGATACCAACCTTCGGCTCGCTTTGGCTGTTCTTCTCACTCTCGGTGTCATCTTCCAGGACAAACCAGGCGAGTACCGCGAGCAACACAGTAAATACTGAACACTGAAATATCACTGCCGAAAGCGCAGAGTCACCGCTTCCGAGCGCCGCAAACACTGCCAGAAGCGCCATACTCGACAATACTTCAGCGAGTCCGCGCCCCGTCTCAAGAATCCCGAAAGCGCGGCCCTGCTCATCGGGTGGCGCCCAATTTCGGGTTACGCGAATCATGGCGCCCCAAAACAGAAAAGTGATGCTAACGCCCCAAAATGCGTGGATCGCGATACTAATTTCGTAGCTCGGAAGTGTGGCGAAATACAGGCCTGCAATACCAGTGGAAAACAGAGATATGGAAATAAGTTTTTTCGGCGACACCCGGTCAGCGAGCCAGCCGCCCGGAAAATAGCAAATCAACGAAGTGATTCCGAACGCGCTCATCAGTGAGCCCACTTGCGTATTGCTGAGACTCAACGCCTGGGCTATCGGTTTGTAATAGATCTCCTGCAAGAACGGCAGGATAAATATAATGCCGCCCGAGATACTCGTGACGGTCATGATCAACCAATGACGTAGACGTGAGATCGGTCTTACCCCTCGTAGTATCCGGCGCGAACCGCCGCGCCAATGAAGTTGCAGATCAGTCGTTCCGCATGGACCATCGTTATGTTTCCAACATCGCGCCCAGGAGCAATTTCAACCAGGTCCATGCCCAGCACGCGTCCTTTACTAATCAGACCGTGAACGAATTGCCGAACTTGCATCCAATCGAGGCCACCTGGCGTTTGCGCCATTACGGCGGGCATGATGGTCGGGTCTATGCCATCAGCATCGATAGTCAGGTAATAAGGTCCGCCATCCGGAATTCGCCGCAGTACTTCTGCCATTCCGATTTCGTGCATCTCGTAGGTATCAATGATCTCGGCACCGTAATTGATCGCGTCTTGAACCTCTCCGTCGCGAGCACTGCCGATGCCACGCATACCAATTTGCACGATCTTATCGATCCACGGCATCTCTGCGGCACGTCGGATAGGACTCGAATAACCCTCCCTTTCACCATTAACCTCATGGCGCCAATCCAGATGAGCATCGACATGCACAAGCGTTACTGGCACGTCGAAAACCTCAAGCGCCCGCATCACAGGAATCGGAACGCCGTGATCGCCACCGAGCGCTATTAAGGTCGAATTGGCTGAGAATATTTTCCTCGCTGCCCGCTCTGCGCGACGATAATGTTCTTTGTGGTCGGCTTTGTCGGTCGTTACGTTCCCGCAATCCACCACCTTTATGTCACGTCCGTCGAGCAATTGACCGCCGAGGTCCCAGTCAAAGTGGTTTCGCGTATAAGCGATATCAGTTTCGCTCGATGCCTGTCGAATAGCATTTGGAGCGTTGCTCTGGTCATTTGGGATTGAGGTCGATTCGTAAGGCATTCCAAATGGAATACCCAGAATGGCTATATCGGCGTCAAGATCATCGAGATCCGTCTGCAATGGAAAATCTAGAAATGTATTCGGATTTGTTCCGGGCGGCTCAGTCAGGTCATGGGTCATTCAGCAATCAGCCTTCGCCAGCATTACTTGGCATTCGCACTAACGCAAGCAACAACGCCCCGGCCAGAAACATCGGCATTAATGCCAGCAGTACCCATTTCGGGTCGTCCGACAACATTGCCGCGATCGCAACCATGGCAGGACCCAGGACATGCGCGAACTTGGTTGTCATGCTGTAGAAACCAAAAAACTCTCCCGGTTGATCCGCGGGAATCAGCGCAGCATACACGGAACGGCTGAGACCCTGGACACCACCTTGCACAAGACCTATTACGATCGACATGATGTAGAACTCTCTGACATCCGTCATTTGAATAGCCCAAAGACAAGCGCCTACATACGCCAAAAGTGCGAAATAAAGACCTTTCTTGGCACCGAATCGATGTGCGAGCAGCCCGTAAACCAGGGTCGCCGGGAAACCGACGAAATTTGCAATCAATAAGGCCAGAACGAGATCGCTGTCCTCAAAACCGAGACGCTGCCCGTAGTTGACTGCCATAAAAATTACGGTGAACACACCACCGATGTAGAGCCAGTAGCCACCCAGAAAAATTGTCACGTTTCTATATTGGCTGATCTTGTGAACAGTCGACTTGAGTTCTGCATACGCCGCCCGGATAGCGTGATCTGTTACCTCAATCGAGCTGTGTCGCTCGGGAACGAAAAAGATCAAAGGCAATAGAAAGATGAGCCACCAGAGGCCAACCGAAATGAAAGCATAACTGAATGCCTCTGTAGCGCTTTCAAGTCCGAATGTCTGCGGTGACTTGAGCATCCAGAGGTGAAGAGCAAGCAGCGCTGCTCCACCGAGATAACCGACAGAAAAACCGAGCGTGGAAACGAAGCTGTAGTTTCGCGGTTCCGTAACGTCGATCAGTAAAGAATCGTAAAACACAACGGAACTGTAAAAGCCTACAGAAGCGACCAGGTACAGTCCCAGTGCCAACGGCCAGTCACCCTGCCCCACGAATCCCAGGCCAGCGGTCGCGACTGCGCCGATGATCGCAAATAGCAACAGAAATCGCTTTCGATAGCCGCCCGTATCTGCAATCGTTCCGAGTATCGGAGCAATCAGGAAAACAATGACACTTGCTGAAAACGTGATCCAGCCAAGCCGAATAGTCGCCGACACCCCACTATCATCGACGCCCCAGTAGTTGCCAAGCACTAACGGGAATAGCACCGCCAGTACACTGAGTGCGAACGCAGAGTTCGCCCAGTCGTAAAGAGCCCAGGTTATAACCTGCTTTGTAAGAATTTTGGACTTCGGCAAACCATTGCCTCAGACAGAGGTCCGGCGACTAGTGCTCTCTCGTCTTGCGGAAAGCAATATCCGGCCAGCGTTCCTCGGTCAGGTTGAGATTGACCCGCGTAGGAGCAATGTAGACCAGACTGTCGCTATGATCCAGCGCGAGATTATCGTGGGCCTTACGCTCAAAGTTGCTCAACATCTTCTCGTCGTCGCATTCGACCCAACGTGCAGTCGCAACGTTGATCGCTTCAAACTGGCACTCCACGTTGTATTCATGTTGCAGGCGGTGAGCAACAACTTCGAACTGCAGTGGACCAACAGCGCCAAGAATAAGATCGTTGTTGCGCATCGGCTTGAACAACTGTGTTGCACCTTCCTCACATAGCTGCGCAAGACCCTTTTGCAGTGCTTTCAGACGCAGGGGATCTTTCAATACTGCACGGCGGAAAATCTCCGGTGCGAAATTCGGTATACCTGTAAAACGAATAATCTCGCCTTCAGTAAAGCTGTCACCGATATTGATCGTACCGTGATTATGGATGCCGATAATATCGCCCGCATAGGCCGTTTCCGCGTGTTTACGATCTGCCGCCATAAACGTAATCGCATCCGGAATTTTCATTTCCTTGCCCGAGCGGACATGCAACGAACGAATCCCCTTACGGTACTCGCCGGAACAAATTCGCATGAACGCGATGCGATCGCGATGCGCGGGGTCCATGTTCGCCTGAATCTTGAACACGAAACCGGTCATTTTATCTTCGTTGGGCAGCACATCGCGCTGCTCACTTTCACGAGTCTGAGGTGCCGGTGCATAGTGAACGAATTCATCCAGCAATTCCTTAACGCCGAAATTACCAATCGCGGAACCAAAGAATACGGGCGTCTGCTTCGCCGCAAGATAATTTTCAACCGATAGCTCCGGACAGGCACCTTTGACCAACTCGACCTCTTCTCTGAACTCGTCAGCGATGTCGCCGAGTGCGGCTGTCGCCTCGTCCGAATCCAGTCCCTCAATGATATGGCGCTCGGATACTTTTTCTCGGCCTACCCGGTCATAAAGATAAATGCGATCCTGCAGCAGATGATATACGCCTTTCAGCGAGCGACCCATGCCAATAGGCCATGTAATCGGAGAACACTGAATCTTCAGTACTGACTCGATTTCATCGAGTAAATCGATCGGTTCCTGACCGTCGCGATCGAGCTTGTTGATGAAAGTCATTATCGGCGTATCACGCAAACGGCAAACATCCATCAATTTGATGGTGCGTTTTTCCACACCTTTCGCGCAATCGATAACCATCAGTGCTGAGTCGACGGCCGTCAGCGTCCGATACGTGTCTTCCGAGAAGTCTTCATGGCCGGGTGTATCGAGCAAATTAATCACATGATCGGCGTAGGGAAACTGCATCACCGATGAGGTCACGGAGATGCCGCGCTGTTGCTCCAACGCCATCCAGTCCGATGTGGCATGACGGCTCGCCTTGCGGCCTTTTACGGTGCCCGCAAGCTGAATAGCGCCACCATAAAGCAGCAACTTTTCGGTCAGTGTCGTCTTACCGGCATCCGGATGCGAAATGATCGCGAACGTGCGCCGTTTGCTGACTTGTTCGTCGAGGTTTGCCATGACTGAGTTCGATAATACGAGGCGGCGCAGTCTAGCACTCCGTCAACCGGATCGCAGCTGCTGCGAAACCGTCTGTTTAAGGTTCGACGACGAGCTTTTTAGCGAGTACCGCGGCGTCTTCGCGGCCTTCATTGGCCTGATAGTAGGCCGGGCGTGCCGCGATCTGATGAAAGCCCTTCTTGCGATACAGGGCCAACGCGGTTTCATTTGATGGCCGAACCTCAAGGAATATCTCTCGTACTGAGGCTGACCGTGCCCGATACAGCAGTTCATCAAGCAGTCGTTCGCCGTAACCGAGCGATCGAAAATCGGGTTCTGTACACAGATTCAGGATATGCGCCTCTCCCGCCGCTACGGACAAAACGGCGTAACCTGCAACGCGGTCTTCACGAATCAGCGCAAGGCACTGGTATCCGGCAAGCAGGCAGTCACGAAACACACCATGACTCCACGGAAATTCGTAACTGCGACGCTCAATGTCAGACACCATTCCGAGATCATCGTGGTTCATCTCGCGAATCACCGCGGGCGGCTGCGCCATCGGGATGATCACGCCGTTGCCTCCTTCGCAAGACGAGTGGCCAGGCAAAGGTCGCTCCACGACTTACTCTTCTGCGAGGGACTTCTGAGCAAATACGCCGGGTGATAAGTAACTACCAGCGGTATCCCGTTCAGGTCGTGCGGACGCCCGCGCATTCGCCCCACCGGATCGTTGCTATCCAAGAGATTTTGCGCAGCGATTTTCCCGACCGCCAGGATAATCTTTGGTTGTATCAATGCGATCTGGCGCTCCAGATTGTCACGACAGGCACTAGCCTCAGCTGGCTTCGGGTCACGATTATTGGGAGGGCGGCATTTTAGAGTATTAGCGATGAACACTGAGCTCCGGCTCTGGCCGATCGCTCTTAACATTTCGTCCAGCATCTTACCGGCGCGGCCGACAAACGGTTCACCACGACGATCTTCTTCTGCGCCCGGCGCTTCGCCGATGATCATCCAGTCGGCGTCCTGATTGCCAACGCCAAAAACGGTCTGGATGCGGCTTTGCGCCAACTCACAGCGGGTACACTCGGTAACGCACTGTCGAAGCTCTGCCCAGCCCAGACCGTCTGTAGCTACAACATCGCTCGCAATCGTCTCTGCTTCATCAGGCTCAGGCGCTCCACGCGGCAACCAGACATCAATACCCATTGCCTGCAGGTAAGCACGTCTCTGATGTTCAGGATGTATCATTCTTGAGAAACCGCATTTGGAGTCAAAGTAGATTTTGCCACGCCATACGCCGCATTTCACGGCCTGCGGTTCGCGGACTCAACTAGCGCGGTCCGCGAACGTTTCCGATGACGTCGGTGCCAGCCACTACAGTCTGACCAGGTTCGACCAGCACCTTGCCGTCAATCGGAAACTGTACTTCGGCCGTGCGGGTCAATCGCAGATAGGCAAATCGCTGCCCCTGACCCAGTCGCTCGCCAAATTTGGCAAACGAGCGCGGCGCCAGACCAAGGCGATAACCACTGAACTTGAGCACGACATCCTCACCTTCATCGGTCTGTATCCAAAGCGCCTTCTTGCCCAGTTCCTTGATGCTGCCCTCAACCGGGGCACGCGCTGTATAGGTTCCCAGGCTGTCAACACTGATCACAATCCGCAGCGCCGGTTCACCCGTATCACCGACCTCGGTACGACTGACATCAATCACTGTACCATCGACCGGACTGAATATGCCAAGCGCCACCGAGGGCACCGACCGCAGGGGATCCCGGAAAACCATATACAGCAATACGAACAGCGCTGTCGGTACCAGGGCGTACCACGGCTCGTAATAACGGAATAGCAAAATTGCCGCCACAAATACGATCGCGAGCAGCGGCAGACCTTCCTGAGCAACAAACGGATTTCGACGACCGTGCAAACTGGCATCCCTGCGGTAAAAAGATTTCGGACCTTCCCCTGCTTTGGCTTATCTGTCAATACGGTTAGAATGCGCGCCTCTTACACTTTTGGTAATACAAGCAATGCGTTTTTCGGAATTCGGGCTTACAACACTCAAGGAAGTACCAGCGGACGCTGAGATCGTCAGCCATAAATTGATGCTGCGCGCAGGACTCATCCGCCGCCTGGCCTCAGGTCTGTTCACATGGATGCCGCTGGGATTGCGCGTGCTGCGCAAGGTAGAGGCCGTGGTTCGCGAAGAAATGGACCGCGCCGGAGCCCTCGAGCTACTCATGCCGGCCGTACAGCCGGCCGAGTTATGGCAAGAGTCAGGACGCTGGGACAAGTACGGCCCCCTGCTGTTGCGCATGAGTGACCGCCATAACCGCGATTATTGCTTTGGCCCGACGCACGAGGAAGTCATCACTGATATTGCGCGCAAGGAGCTGCGCAGCTACAAGCAACTGCCGGTCAACTTCTACCAGATTCAGACCAAGTTCCGCGACGAGATCCGGCCCCGCTTCGGCGTAATGCGCTCACGCGAGTTCATCATGAAGGACGCCTACTCCTTCGATCTTGATCAGGCCGGCCTTGACCAGTCTTATGCCCGCATGCACGCGGCATATACCGCCATATTCGAGCGCCTGGGACTGAGATTCCGCGTTGTTGATGCGGATTCAGGCGAAATCGGCGGCAGCCGGTCACAGGAGTTCCATGTTCTGGCTGATTCCGGCGAGGATGCCATCGCCTACAGCGATGAAGACAATTACGCATCCAATATAGAAACAGCGTCCACATCGTCCGACGGTATCAATACACCCGCTGCAAGCGAACAACTGCAAAAGGTCGCCACGCCGGGCATCAAGACGATAGACGCGCTGTGCGATTCATTGAACATCAGCGCTTCCCAATCGTTGAAGACGTTGATCGTAGACGGCACAGATGGTCCCATCGCCCTGGCATTACGCGGCGATCACGAACTCAATACGGTCAAGGCGCAGAAGATTCCCGGGGTCGCCTCTCCGCTCACAATGGCGAGTCCGGAGAGCATCGTGAAGGCCACCGGTTGTGGCCCGGGCTTCGTCGGACCAATAGGGATCGAAATACCGATCTTTTATGACCATGCGACGCTGGGCATGGGTGATTTTGTCTGTGGCGGCAATGAGAAGAATATGCACTACACCGGTGTTAATTTCGGCCGTGATGTGGAAGGACCCGCGACTGTCGATATCCGCAACGTCGTTGCCGGCGATCCGACACCCGGCGGCAAAGGATCACTGAGTATCGCGCGCGGTATCGAGGTCGGTCACATCTTTCAGCTGGGTACCAAGTACAGCGAGGCCATGGAGGCTACCGTGCAGAATCCGGATGGCAAGAATCAGGTCATGTCGATGGGCTGCTACGGCATTGGCGTTACCAGGATTGTAGGCGCCGCGATTGAGCAGAATCATGATGACGCCGGCATCATCTGGCCGGAGCCGCTGGCTCCCTTCGATGTCGTGCTGGTGCCAATCAATATGCGTCGCTCCGACGAGGTCAAAGAGGCGGCTGATGCGCTGTACGCAGAGCTGCGGGAAGCGGGTTTTGACGTGTTGCTGGATGATCGAAATGCGCGCCCTGGCGTGCAATTCGCGGACGCGGAGCTGATTGGGATTCCACACCGCCTGGTGATCAGCGAGCGCAGTCTGGCAGCCGGCGAGCTGGAATATCGCCATCGTAACGACAGCGAATCGCGGAATTTGAAACGTGAAGAAGCTCTCAAACTGCTATAGGAAACCACTGTAAGCTACTAATTCATTTAGTAACTATCTTGATTATGAAGCGGCTGCCATCACTCATCGCAGGATTATCACTCGCCACATCCCTGCTGGCGGGTAGCGCCATGGCAGAAAGCGCTCCGGATCCCGAACTGCGCGAAGCACTGCGAGCAGCCGCCAGCGACACGGAAAGCTTCACCGATCGCTTTCATGCGGAAGTTTGGTTAACCGATATGTCGCAACGACTGGCCCGCCAGGTAACGGATCCGGAAGAACGCATCAACATTCTTAAACTGGTGCATATGGAAGCCACCCGGGCGGATCTGCCTCCGGAACTTATTCTGGCTGTAATTGAGACAGAGAGTAATTTTGACCACTATGCGATCTCCGTCGCCGGCGCGATCGGTCTGATGCAAATCATGCCATTTTGGCTTGACGAAATTGGCCGGCCCGATGACAACCTGTTGCATATCGACACCAATCTTCGTTACGGCTGCACGATCCTGAAATTTTACCTCGATAAGGAAAAAGGCGATCTGCGGCGCGCGCTGGGCCGTTACAACGGCAGTCTGGGAAGACGCAAATACCCGAATAAGGTCATCGACAAGCTCAGCAAGAAGTGGTTTCAGGCCTAGGTGAGGACTGAACTGATCAGAGCTCGCCTTAACGAATTTCGAAACCGGCTGGCGCCTGTTCCTGGGACATCAGCTGCTCGCCCACCGTTTCCAGAACTTCACTCACTTTCGACAGCGGTGGGCCTGCCTGTAACCACAGTGCCAATTTAGCCAGGGCGACCTCCGTTCCTGATGCGAATACCTCTACATCGCCATTGGGCAGGTTTCTCGCGTATCCCGAGATATCGAGGCGTTCCGCTTCACGACGCGTGCTGTCTCGAAACCACACACCCTGC